>Ga0181529_10001141_pt1 | contig 35791 bp, 22 predicted proteins | sample PEATcosm2014_Bin_36_FD_119763 | JGI IMG/M metagenome (GOLD analysis project Ga0181529, IMG submission 119763) | Peatland microbial communities from MTU Mesocosm Facility, Houghton, MI, USA - PEATcosm2014_Bin10_30_metaG | ecosystem: Environmental > Terrestrial > Soil > Wetlands > Peat | place... | reverse complement strand
GGAGGAATCGTGATCAAGACAGCAATACTTGCCCCGAGTATAGCTTCGGCGATGATCTTCTTCGCTGGAATCGCAATTGCCCAACAAGACCCCGGAGTTCAGACCGCTAACCGCGGTACGGGCGCGTCGATCATTCCGTCGAATGACACAACCGGATTTCTGACCTTCTTCAACGATGGTCTCAGCCGCTTCCAGGACGTGGAGTCGGTTTCCAACAGCCCGAACGGCAACAATGGCTTGGGACCGCGGTTTAATTCAAATAGCTGCAGTTCATGCCACGCGCAACCCGCAATTGGCGGGACCGGCTCTGCCGTCAATCCCCAGTTCGAATTCACGTCGGACGGGGTCGCGCCGGGCAATACCACTCCGTCTTTCATCACGCAGAATGGTCCCACCCGCGAAGCCCGTTTCCCCTTCTTCTTCAACAGCAACGGTTCGGTCAACACGAGCGCTCCCAATGGCGGAGTGGAGGACCTATTCACCGTTTCGGGCCGTTCGGACAGGGGCACCTGTACCAGTCTGGCGCAGCCCAATTTCGCCGAAGCGGAGAATGCCGGCAACATTATCTTCCGCATTCCCACTCCCACCTTTGGCACGGGCCTGGTTGAGAACCTGGATGACTCAACCCTGCTTGCCAATCAGAAAACAAATCTCACAAACAGCTTTGGCATCTCCGGCACTTTCAACCACAACGGCAACGACGGCACCATTACCCGCTTTGGCTGGAAGGCGCAGAACAAGTCGCTGCACATCTTTGCCGGTGAGGCCTACAACGTGGAGATGGGAATCTCAAATCTGCTATTCACGCAGGATCGCCCACTGCCTGAAGAGGAGTTAGCCTCCGGGCTGCCGGCAAGCTGCCTGAACCTTACGGGAACCGGGTACCCGGAAGACACCTCCAACCCATTGAGTTCGCCGAACACCGCGGTTCTGGACGACGTGTCGGCATTTGCCAACTTCATGCGCTTCCTGGCTCCGCCTCCACCAGGGTCTGTTGTGCTGAACGGAGCGACGGTGCCCGCGGCCACGATCGCAGCGGGCAAGACGATCTTCAGTTCGATCGGCTGCGCAACCTGCCACAACCCGGTTACCGGCACGACGCAAGTGTCGAACCTTGTTCCGGCACTGAGCAAACAGCCCGTGCCCGCGTATTCCGACTTTGAGATTCACCACATGGGTAACGGATTCAATGACAACGTCTCGCAGGGCAACGCGGGGGGCGACCAGTTCCGCACGGCTCCGTTGTGGGGATTGGGTCAGAGGATCTTCCTCGATCACGACGGCCGCGATCTCAACCTCAACGCGACCATTCAGAATCACTCCAGCCCCGGCAGCGAAGCCACCACGGTTATTACCAATTACGACAATCTCAACTCCACGCAGAAGCAGGAATTGCTCGATTTCCTGCGCTCGCTCTAGAGACCATCAACCCTGCTGGCGAGATGCGAAGATCTGTCTCGCCAGCTTTCCATCCATTCTTCGGCCCGGTCCAGTAGAAGAAAGAGATGCACGCTCGATCGATCTCGTTGCTGGCCACATGACTCTTGCGCGCATCATTGCTTGCTTCTTGCTGTCGGCCAGGACAGATAAAAGGTCGAGGCGGCCGAAGGGCTGAAGGCGGAAGCCGCACACGAATTCGAAATCCCTGGAAGTGGAGCGCTCCCGTCACTACAGGCTCAGGTTCATGCTTCGTCGAAACCATCTGGTGGTGCTCTCACGTGAATTCTACAAGCGCGTTTGGCTGGTAAGATTCCCCGCGCAATCTAGCCGACGAAGCAGGATTTGAAGCGCGTCCCGGACCGGATGTAATCGCCAATTCTCGTTGAACGGCCTCCCGGCCGGTGCTGCGCGGCAAGTTGAATACATCAAGCAGTTCTCACGCCGGGCTTGTTGCCGATCACATTGTGCGAGGCGATGTGGCAACCATCTCACCTGAGAATAGACGTGTCGGAGCTAACAAGAAGCTTTACTGGCCGGTTTGGAGGAGTTGATTGTGTTCGTTTGCCCCAGGTGTTTGACCGCGTCTATGACAACGCCCGCGCCAAGTAGAAACCGCTCCTCGACAGCGGCCTTATAACTCCCATGCTAATGGAATAAGACGGGTGTTCTCCAGCGCCAACCTAAAGATCTCGACTCAGAGCCAAGAGGCGCCCAGTATTGTGACTTCGTCAGGACGATCCTGAATACTCTGCTGTGCATGGGCCGCCTACCACTATACTTGCTCCTCGTTGCCTCATATACGGGGTGCAAGCTGGTCTAGCTCGCTTTCGTGCGCTCTCGGGTGACGTTTCTTCACCGAGGCTCTGCAGCTACTTCATTGCCAAGGCCACAATCGTGGGTGAGCCGGCAATGCCGTTGACGACATCCATACTCAGCACGATCTCGAAGTCACGGTTCTGGAATCCGGCGCCAATTCGGTGTCGCAGGTCTTCCATGTCTTGAGGATCGACCAGATACTCGCCGGCTGCCGCCGTTCCGCTCATGCCGATTCCAGCGACTATCATCTCGACCTGTTCCGTAGATTCATCGTGTATGCGCGCAATAATTGCGAAATCGCGGGTGACGGCTGAAAGGGGCTCGTTCAGATCGAGCTTCCAGTCTTTCATCGCGGGATTCTTCGTATCCATTATCCAGTACTGTTCATGATCGGTGCCGGCAAATTTGTAACGTAAAGGAGCGAGCGCTCGCAGTGTCCATTGATTGTCGAGGCCGCCTACCAGCACGACAGGTCCCTGCCGCAGGTCGTCAAGCGTGGTAACCGTATTGGGCCGGAAGTTAGACTCGCGATTATGGGCCGCCAGGTAATTCGAGATGCGCAACGTTGCCAGAGTGTCGGAATAAACCACATTTTCTCCCAAAGTTTCGTGGTTAAGAAATGTGGAGGCGAGCGGAGATTCGGCACTTGGGTCGATCGGCAAGGGAGCACGATCAGGGGTTGGAATGTGACTGTTCACTAGAATGCCCGCCGCTGCCGCCATCATTGCGCCATCTTTGGTTCCCACGGGCAGACAGAAGATGACAGTCTGACGACCCGCCAGAAAGGGCTTCCATAACTCATCGATTGCAGCCGGGTGTGCCCGTCGCCAGAGGACCCATCCACCCCCGGCAATCGAAATCATTATCACTGCGCCCAAAACGTATTTGACCGAGTATCGGAAGATCGACATGAGCCGTGGTTCCGCGGCAAAGGCGTTTGGGGAGCGTGATTCGAAAGGAATACCAACGGACTCGACAAACTGCGCGTCCACCGGGAAGTGCGCCGATTCTGAATCGTGACGGTGATCGAATCCTGTATCTTTGCTGAAGTGAAACTCAGGCACGTACCGGCCTGGCAGCAATTCTATGCGCATCTCTTGTGCGTGTGCTTCGTCGTGATAATATTGCGCGATCCGTTTGCGAATCTCCGCGATGGTGACGCGTACGATCGGGTCCGCTGCGGTATCGTAATCTACTGGACGATCGAAGACATGCACGCCAAGAAGGCGTTCCTTGAGAAACTCCCCCCGACCTTCGAGCGTTTCCTCCACGATGTAGCGAAACAGGACGGGATAACGCCGGCTGTTTCTGAAATGGCTTGTCTCCAAGAGGCGGTTCATCTGCCGCCTGACTAACACCTTGTCCTTCTCAGTTCTCGGAGTCCAAATGCCGTTCTCCGAACCCACGGTACTCATAAAGGCGCCTCTCCAAAACTTGTGCTCCAGAATACCCAAGTACGCCGGCAACTCTAACCGCTTGGTGATCATCGAAGCGGCCGATGCCTTTATGCTTACTTGGATGACTTACTTAAATGCTTAAATGGACAATGTCTCAAATGTCGATTGTGGCGATTCCCGCGTCATTCTCAGTTGTGTCAAAGTCGCGCAGGAGGATTCTCCGACAAGTGCAGCTATTGACAATCGGCGCATTCAGGCCGACTTATACACTTCCGAGTTCGCTTCCCGTGGCACCAAAAATCTTCTTACACATGAGAGTGTGCTTGTGCTCGGAGGCCATAAAAGCGCTATCGGCCCCTCAACAGAGAATTGGCAATCCCCGCCACACAACCTCGTAGAGTAAGACGCATTTCAATTGAGAAGGTTTCTTTTGTTCTCGCATAAGATTCTTTCATTCGCAAAACGAATAACGAACTAAAAGTGCACATTACGATGAAATGGTGCACCCCATTGAGGAGTTAAAAATGCATCTTTCGGTTGATTAACCCTTACGATCGCAGATCGACAATCCCTTCAATTCATGCGCTTGTTGTGTTTGGATGTCTTTACCGGCTTTTTACCTCTCCGGGTCGGGCGCTGAAATCGTTGGCGTTTAACCCCTCACGCTGCGGTGACATACCGGATAAACCTATACAAGCAAGAAAATCACTATCTAAGATACCCGCTGACCTTGAAGGTGGCCTTTGGATTCTGCAGCTCCAAGCGGAGGGTCCCCGTCCCAGCATCCCATTGGCCCAATGAGCTTCAAGGCGGGAGGCTACATGAAAAAGAAACTGCAGCAGTTTTCACTCGTTATGGGCCGGTGCGCAAACATCCACAGCGTGGCAGGGCGTCTTTTCGTCTTGCTGGGGCTCACGATCCTTGGTTCCCCTGGAGCGTTTGCTCAGTTGTCTACAGCCGATATCATCGGAACGGTTTCCGATGCCACGGGGGCCGTGGTTTCGCAAGCGACCGTTACTCTGGTGAATCTCGATACCCACGATCAGCGCATCGCTGTTTCGAACGACAGCGGAGATTTCCAGTTTGCCCAGCTTCCCCCGGGCCACTACTCCGTCACGGCAAAGAAGGCCGGCTTTAAAATCGCGACCACGAAACTTCCGGTTGAAGCTGGTGATCGCGCCCGAGCCGATATGCGTTTGGAGACAGGCGGCGCCACTGAAACGGTGGTCGTGGAGTCTACCACCCCCTTGCTGCAAGCAGACAGCGCTACAGTCAGTTCGACGGTCACCGAAGAGTCCGTGCAGGACTTGCCGCTGAACGGGCGCAACTTCGTTCAACTGGTTCAGCTTGTTCCGGGAGCCAACGAAGGCCCCGGAAACGGTCTCACCAGCGGCGGACGCCCAGACGACCGTCGCTCGACCAGTGGGTTCTCAGCCAATGGACAGGATGATACGTTGAACAATTATGTGATCGACGGTATCGACGATAATGAACGCATCATCGGCACGATTGGCGTCAAGCCCTCGGTGGAAGGCATTCAGGAGATCACGGTTCAAACCAATAGCTATGCTCCCGAAGCAGGCCGCACGGCAGGCGGTGTCGTTAATCTAACGACCATGTCAGGCACCAATCAGTTTCATGGATCGTTGTACGAGTTCTTCCGCAACGACATCTTCGACGCGCGGAATTTTTTCCAAGCGACCGGTAATGCGCCTGAGTTGCGCCAGAACCAGTTCGGCGGGAGCGTTGGCGGCCCAATCATTCACAACAAGACCTTCTTCTTCGGCGACTACGAGGGTTTTCGCCAGGTGAGCGGCACCACCTACACAACGACGGTGCCAACACTTGCCGAGTACAACGACATCAATAGCCTTGGCGGCGGGTCGCCCCAAGCGCTCATTAATTCTGGCAATGGCACTGCCGGGCTGCACGTCGATCCCGTCGCTCTCGCTTACCTCGAACTGATGCCGCCGCCGAACCAGGGCGCCGACAACTACACGATCAGCCCAAACAAGACGCAAAACTACAATCTCTTCGACATTCGCGTCGATCATGCATTCAATCAGAACAATCATTTCTTCGGCCGGTACAATTACAACAAGGTCAACACCTACACTCCGGCTGCGATCCCGGCAGGGGCGAATCCTGCCGTGCCGTCGGCATTGGCCGCACTCATCCCCGGTGGTGGCCGCTACAACTTCGCGGGTCCTGCAAATGATGGCGGGCAGCAGTATGCCTTCGGCTTCACGCACATCTTCACGCAAAATCTTCTGGTTGATCTGCGCGCGGCCTTTACGCGTATCAATAACTTCTCTCAACCGCTCAACTACGCCTCGAACGCCGACACCACGGCGGGCTTCCCATCGAACGGGAGCTTGACCGCTGGCCTCACGCCCATCCAATTCGGAAGCCTTAGCGATATCGGCGATGGCGCTTATGTTCCCTTGCAGGATATCGACAACACGTTTCAGTACTCCGGCACAGTGGGCTATACGATTGGCACTCACACCATGAAATATGGCGCGAGCCTGATCCGCCGGCAGGCGCGCAACGTTCAGAGCGCGTTCCCGTTTGGCCAGTATACCTTCGGCCTGCCTTCGGACAACATAGACGTTGCCAATCCAGCTATACCGCTCACACCCGCTCAAGTGCTACAAAATAATCTCGCCTCCTCGCTCACTGGAGCCTTCTATTCATCCAGCTTCAGCGTGGATCTCACGCCTCCCGACTATCGAACATGGGAGCCCGGTTTCTTCGCACAGGACAACTGGAAGATCAAGAGATCGCTGACGATCATCTATGGAGTTCGTTACGATGTCTTCACGCCTTTCACTGAGGCGCACAACCGCATCTCGAACTTCGCCTTCACGCAGGCGCTCACTGCAACACCGGCAACCGTGGGCTCGGCTTTGCAGGTCGCAGGTGTCGGAGGAGTATCTTCCACGGCCGGAATTCAGACGATCCACACCGGCTTTGCGCCGCGCATAGGTTTCTCTTTCTCTGTACGCCCCAGCACTGTGGTTCGCGGCGGATATGGGATGAGCTTCTTCCCCGGTAACTACACTTCCAATGCAGACTTGAAAAATGCTCCGTTTACGTCCGTTTATACGCCCGGCTGCCAATCCATGATTGCATTGACGATCGAAGGAAAGGTGCCGGGTGGAGTATCGGCCGGGAATAACCCAGCCTGCGCGACGATCGCTGGCACACAAACCGTCTTCGACGCAGGACTGCCCGTGCCTGCGCCACAGACCGCCACAAGTACGGGTCTAACCTTCGTCGCCGAAGATCCTAAGTTCAAACCGGCGCTGATTCAGCAGTTCAATCTGCAGGTCGAGCAGCAGTTCGGCCCCAACGTGCTCACGGTTGGCTATGTTGGCAACATCGGACAGCATTTGCCTGAGACCATCAACGACATCAATGTGCCCACTCCGGCAGAAGTCGCTGCGAACAACGCCGCGCCACGTCCGCTAGGACAAGGGTTACCACCGGGGCAAGGGATTCTGCCTAATCTCGGCACGGTAACCTGGCTTGAGAGCGAGGGTATCTCTAATTACAACGGCCTCCAGACCTCCTTCCAGCGCCGCTTCGCGGCGGGCCTCGCTTTCGACGCAAACTATACCTGGGCACATGCGTTGAGCGATCAGACCGGCTTCTCGGAAGAAGGCCAGCAGGGCTGGAGCGATGCCGATCCGACCAGAATCCGCCAGATCGAATATGGTAATGCCGAAAATGACATTCGCAACCGCTTTGCTCTTTCGCTCAACTACGAATTGCCGGGCAAAGACTTCGCCGGCGCAAAGAAGATGGCACTCGGCGGTTGGCAGACGAACGGGATTGTCGCATGGCAAAGCGGGAAAGACTTCTCAATCACCAACAGCAGCGCCGGTGGCGGGTATAACGATCGCGCCAGCCTCCTCTACAACAACGGACCCGATCGTCCAAACCAGGTAGCCAACCCTCTCGTCGCCGGTCCGGTTAGTGGGAATACAGGGTGTAATGCGCCCTCCCAGGTAAAGACCATCAACGCTTGGTTCAATCCGTGCGCCTTTGTGCCCCAGCCATTGGGCACGGTGGGTACCACGGCCAGGAACTCGCTTTATGGGCCTCACTTCCGCCACGTCGATCTCTCACTGTTCAAGGACTTTCCCATCAGAGAGAGCTTAAGGTTGCAATTCCGCGCCGAGGCGTTCAACATTTCCAATACGCCGAGTTTCTACATCAACAACAACGTCAACAGCGGTCCTGACACGCGGCTCGGTAACGGCAACTTCGGACAGATCCTTGCCACAGATCCGAACTACGTTCCGCGGGAATTGCAGTTCGCACTGAAGTTGAAGTTCTGATACCCGGCACTGCTTTAATTCTCAGCGAAGTCCGATGCGGCGAATGCAAGACAGCCGGATCGGACTTCGCAGTTCCACCGCAGTTAACAACTCGCGTCACGTTCGCGTGGAGTAATGACTTTCAGTACGCCCACCACGGGGATGCCGGAGCGCCCGACGGTGTTTTCTGCCCGTCGATCGAGGTGTAGAGGTTGATGCCATAGAAAAACGGCAATCCCCAGTCGAAGCCGACGCCCGATGGATTCAGGCCTGCTAGCCCGCTCAAGGCTGCGTCGGATTCCGTGCCGGAACTGGTGAAGAGCGTTTCGGCATTCTGCACGCTAAAATCGGCCGACTTCGATGTTCCTGCAGCACCTTCAAGTTTTGCTGAAAGGCTCTGGGTTGAGGATGGGCAGTAGAACGAAGACAAGTCGCCCGCTGGCGTATTGCTGGAGCAGGCGGGGATATTCGTCGCGTTGGGAAAAAACAGTCCATTGCTGCCGCTATCGATGAAGCTGCCGGGGCCAACGCAGGTGGCCGGATTGGTGATCCCATAGGTCTGGTTGTCGAAAACAGTGGTGAAATCGTCGCATGTGAGCTGGAAGATCGTGGCGCTGCTGGGGAGCCGATTGTTGGACTGAGTACCAATGCCGAATACCAGCGACCCCGACAATGTCGCTGCGCTTCCGGAAACCGCCGGCAGCTCAACGATCACACCGTTGTTATCAACCGGAAAAAGCGCAACGGGGTTGGCCACCTGTTTGGCAACAGTAATAAAAGCTGGAATGCACGGGTTGCCGGAGCAGGTGTAGTAGGCGGGCGCCGGCGGATTGGAGAGACCGAAGCCCGGATCGCAGACGCTCGCTCCCTGATAGAAACAGTCGGTGGGTTCGACGCCGACCCCTAGGATGCCGTTGGCGCCCAGGCTGGATTGGGTGTTCTCATTCAAGCTGCTGCCGTTGGAGCAACTGGAAGGCACGTTGTTGCTGGCGCTGATGACATGAACGGGGAGGCTGCTTGCGACTTCTCCGCCGAGGGTTACATCCGCTTGCTGCACAGGGCCCCACAGGAAAGAGCCATCCACGAACGAAACGCAGTCGAATGCAGGAGAACCATTGGCTGCATCGATGGTGGGCAGGTTCAGCGAAGTAAGCGCGGACTGCAGAACCCGCAGGCCGGTCGACCCGGTGTCAACCAGGAGATTATCAACCGTAACGCAGTTGGATGTGCTGCCCGGAACGCAGATGGTGGCACTGGCGAAGGCCGCATTTTCATAGATGAAGCCATTCATCTGGTTGGCTGTTGGACCACCATTCACCGAGATGGCCATAGTATTCGAACCTGTGGTCGTTCCACCCGAGCCAGTGGAGGAGTTGGTGCTATTGCTGCCACAGCCAACAACGAACAGGAGGCCGGCCGTCGTCATTGCGAGAGAAAGTTTGCGCATAGAAGAATCCAGGTGTTGATTCATTGGAGTAGATCGGCGCTGACGCGCGTGGGTATGAGACCCTGCACATAAACCCGGCCCCAGTGAGCTCGCATATGGCCACCCGTTTGCACAACGAGCCCAGAACTCTGAATGTTGAGCGGTTGGTGTCCATAGTGTTTTGCCTGAGCGGCCAGCGCAACAGAATATTGCTGGAAATAGACACCAAGAATCTGCTGCATATCGGGGGGGAACTGCCCCTGCCAGGTAACTGCAAAGATAGTTCCTCCTGGGCTGGCATATTCGTTGACGACGGTGCCACCTGGCACCTGCAGTCGATGAACGCTGTAAAGGCCGGCGCCGGTCACCTCCTCGCTTGCGTTCATATGAGTGCGGTCAAGATCAATAGAACTGATGTTGCCGCCGAGAGAAGCCATCGCCGGCAAGCTCATCCCAAGAATCAAGCCCGCAATCGCGATACTACGCAGGTTTGCATATGCCGACAGAGAGTTCTTTCGTATCTTGATCATTCCCGCTGTTCACCTCCTGATCGTTCTGATCCGAGCAGAGCCGAGGCTGGCGGTGCATTAAGTTATCTGCGCTGACGCAAAGACCTCTACATATTTCAGCGCAGAGATACATATTCGCCCGCAAGCCTGGTCGTTGGCTGGCGAACTCCAGCATCGGCTCAGGACCCGCATGCGGCCCTCTCCTCGAATCTATTGGACGAAAGTTGAGGAGAATGGTTGTATCTAGATTTGTCTGTGGTCCGGACTGGCCATGTTATCGCTCTTCTTTCAAATCCATTGCGCAGACAACGGCAGGCAGCAGAGAAGACGCCATCATAGGATAGAAACACAAACGCCAACCCTACGCCCAAGATGCGGGGTTGGCGTTCGTAGCACCACAAGCAGTGACTTAGTAGAGGATCTTCAATCCGAACTGCATGATGCGTGGTTCAAAGGTGCCAGAGATTGCTCCACCGGTGGTTGGATTGTTGAGCGTGGTCGCCGTCGAGAGGGTGCCGCCGAGTCCGCTCGCTGGCAAATAGAGGTTGGTGTGGTTGAAGACGTTGTAAGCCTCCGCGCGAAACTCGATCTTCAAACGGTCTGTCGGAGTGTTGAACCGTTTGCTGAGATCGAGATCGGTCTGGAAGAAGTTGGGCGTGCGGCCGGGATTCCGTCCGGAGTTACCGAATGGGCTTAACAGATTTCCATTGGCATCCTTGGTCGCGGGCAAAGTGAACGCGGCGTAATTCACATATTGAATGGTGCCGTTGGCCGCATTTCTTTCGCTGAGGCAGGAGTGCCCTGAGTGACAGGTGACAACCGACTGACCGGCGACCCGGTTAGGACGGTATTCATTTGCGCCGCGATAGGTGGCCGAGATCTGCGGGGAGACCGCGTTGGCCGAGTTCGGCGTGTAGGTCAGGTTAAAGGGTGTTCCACCCTGCGCTGTGTTCACCGCGCTGATCTGCCATCCACCCACGATCGCATCAAGCAGGGGGTTGGCGCTCGCCAGGATCTCCCGTCCTTGCCCGATGGGCAGGTCATAGGTCAGGCTGGTGATATTGGCTACCGGCAGGTTATAGTCCGATTGTGCATAGTCGGCCTTGATGTTATTGCCGTCCTGCGGCGAGGGCGTATTACCTTCGAGCGAGGCTGATGCGTTGTCCGCCGAGTGCTCCCAGGTGAAAGAGTTCAGCAGAGTCAACCCGTGGACGAAACGCTGCTCGTAGCGAACCTGCAGCGCATCGAAGTGAGAGTAGAACTCATTCAAAGCCTCGGTGATGTCGCTGGGCCAGTTAGTGTAGGGGCGAGTGAATCCGAGCGCTGGATTGATCTGATTTGCATTCAGGAATCCCTCTAACTTCAAGCCGTGATTGCCAATGTAGGCGACGTCAACCAACGTGTTTTTGCCCAGAGACTTCTGCGCACTAAGGAAGTAGCTCTCGACATAACTGGCCCTGTTGTTCTTGGGAATATAAGTGATGTTATCTGTGGCTGGATTAAAGGTTGTAGCCTGGCCCGGCAGAAATCCCTGATCGAGCGTTCGGTAACCTGCCGCGGTCGCAGTCGAGGGCTGGGAGACCGAGACGAAGAGAGCCTGCGGGGCGTTGATGGCCAGAATGTCGCCTGAGCCCGCGCGTGTGTAGTGTGCGTAGCTGGTGCCGAAGCCCCCGCGGAGTGCAATGGAGGGAGTGATCGCATAGGCAAAGCCTAAGCGCGGAGCAAAGTTGCTCCAGTCGGGATTCACCAGCGTCTTGCCATAGACGCCGCTGCCTTTAAAAGGAGTGACTGCGCCGGGTATGCTCGCCGCGCCCGGTGTGAGCGTGAGAACGGTCTGTGTTGCGGGATCGAAGTTCGAGAGGTTATTGTGGGCCTCCGAGTAAGGCGAACCGTACTCCCAGCGCAGACCAAGATTGAGCGTCAGCTTGGGAGTTACCTTCCAGTCATCTTGCGCATAAACACTCTCATCGGTCTGCAACAGATGTGCCTTAAAGTAAGTCGCAAGCGCATACGCGCTCGTGGTTCCGAAGATCAGATCGGCCCAGTAGGTATCGGCCGCGGCGGTTGGGTTGGCGCAGGCGCTTCCAGCCGACGCTGGGCAGGCGCTGTAGCCTTTTCCGTAGGTGAAGGAGCCAAAGAGCGGATTCGAGTCCTGCACCTGCATCCAGATGTGCTCATATTCATAGCCAAACTTAAATGAGTGCTTGGCCTTGACCCAGGAGAAGTTGACCTTGGGATCGAGCAGCGAGGGGTACTGCCACTGCGGATTGGTGCTTTGGCGCCCAAAGGCCGTGAATCCGCCGGAAACCCCGGTGGAGGGCAGGCCGCCGGCAACGATTGGATCTGTGGGAAGATTTGGGATTACGATGGCGTTGTCGCCGATCGAGAGTGTATATTTTCCAGCCCTCGTAGCCGACAAGCCAAGCCGGGCATCCAGCACTTTGTTTGCGCCGATCAGCCGTGTATAACCCATGGCGACCTGCTGATCGAGAATCTTGATCCTTCCATTGGTTTGCCCGTCCAGCGGGAGTGGCAGCGTCGGAAAGTTGATGCCCGTCTCTTTGCGGTCGCTGATCTTGAAGAACCAGGAGTTCTTCGCATTCTGTTGAAAGTCAAAGCGGAGATTGCCTTTGTCAGCGTTATCGGTGAAGGGCGCGTTGGTGGGACAATCGTTGGTATCGACGCCGGTTGCCGGGTTGATGCCCTGTGTGCCCGGGGCGATCTGGCACTGCGCGGGCAGCTTTGCAAAGAAGCTGAGGATCTGCCTGGCGATCGGGCTGGCGTCGGGCGAGTTGAGAATCGAGGCGCCCGCCTTGTAGTAGGTCGGCGTGGATTTGTTGACGGTGTACGGGTCCATCACGTCGACTGCGAGGATGCCGTTGATCTCGTTTTGCGTGGGCACTGTCAGCACCACCGAAGGCGTGAGCGTCTGGCGGAAGCCCTCGTAATCGAGGAAGTAAAAGAGCCGGTTCGTCAGGATCGGCCCACCGAAGTCCGCGCCAAACTGATTGCGATTGAATCCGGGCTTTACCAGGGCGTGAGTACCGGCGATGGGTTTGATGTAGCCGAAGGCATTCAGATCGGTATTGCGAATGAACTCGTAGAGCGTCGAGTGAAACTGATTCCCTCCACTTTTGGAGGCGACGTTGATGGTGGCGCCAGCAGAACGGCCGTACTCAGCACTTTCATTGTTGGTCACCACCTGGAACTGCGTGATGGAGTCCGGCGGAGGCTGGATGATCTGATTGTCAAAGCCCTGGTTGCTCTCGCCGTAAGCGTTATTGTCCATGCCGTCGAGCAGGTAGTTGTTGAACATGCTGCGCAGGCCATTTACGTTGTACGATCCCTGGCGCACCAGGCTGGTGACGGCGGTGGTGGTTGCGGCAGTTGGAGCCTGGCGCGATCCTGTGACCAGACCCAGCAGATCGGAGTAGTTGCGGCTGACCAGCGGCAACGATTCGGTCTGATACTCAGTGACCGTTTGTCCGCGTTCGCTGGTTTCGGTCTCGATCTGCAACGCCACGTCGCTTACTTCGACCGTCGTTGCATTAGCCTGTCCCACCTTAAGGGTAAGGTCGATGCGCTGGCGGCTGGCCACCGAGACGGTGATGTCCTTTGCCTCGGCGGGCGCAAAGCCTGGTGCGGTGGCTTCAATCGTGTAGACTCCCACGCGCAGCGAAGGCAGCTCATAATCACCCGAACCGTTGACGTCGAGTTTGATGACGTTGCCTGAGTTCACGTTGGTAACGGTGACGGTCGCATTGGAAACCGCCGCACCGGTGGCGTCATGGATGGAGCCGATCAGGCTGCCATCCTCGTACTGGGCTCTTGCTCCCACAACGCAGATTGCGATCAAGAGGCCTAGGAGGACAGTTCTGCAGAGGATCTTTGTGTTCGTCATGGCTGCGAGGCTACCGGGTTTTGGTAAAATCTCTGTGAATCGACGGTGAACGGAGCGTGAATCGCGCGGCTGTTCTCCGCGCGTTCACATTTCGGTCCGCGCCGGCTCGATAGACTTAGAGACGATCCCGCTTGGCTTTCCTCAGAAAACCGAAGAGCAGCCTCCAGTCACTGTCGAGAGGAAATCGGATATGAACCCATCGTCGCGCCGCACCTTACTGAACTCTTTGCCGCTTCTTCTGCTGCTTCTCTCTGCTGCGCGATTCGGTTACGCAGCGCCAGTGCTGATGATCTCGATCGATGGATTGAAGCCTGAGTATGTAACGGAGGCGGATGCAAGAGGAATGCGCATTCCCTATCTCCGCACGCTGGTTCGCGATGGGGTCTATGCGGAGGGCGTCGTTGGGGTCTGGCCGACGGTCACTTATCCGAGTCATACAACGCTCCTGACAGGCGTTTCGCCCGCCGAGCATGGCATCTATAACAATCAGGAGTTCGATCCAGGTCGGGATTTCTCTGGAGCGTGGTATTGGTATGCGCAGCAGATTCGTGTTCCAACTCTTTGGCAGATCGCGCACAACGCCGGCCTGCACACCGCCAGCGTCGGCTGGCCGGTGAGTGTAGGCGCGATCGATGTGGATTGGCTGATCCCGGAGTACTGGCGCACCTCTAATCCGTCGGGTGCTTCGAATCCATCGGATCGCGAACTGATGGCGGCGCTCTCACGTCCCGATACGCTGCTCAAGCAGTTGCAACCCTCGGTCGGCCCCTACATGATGGGAAACGACACCAGCGTCGACGGCGATGAGGTGAAGACACGTTACTCCATCGAAATCCTGCGCCAGAAGAAGCCGGCGCTCATGACCATTCATCTTAGCTCCCTCGACAGCACGGAACACGAGCACGGTCCGTTCAGCGCAGAGGCCAAGCAGAACCTGGAAGCGATCGATGGAATGGTCTCGCGGTTGGCCGATGCGGCTCTTGCCAACGACCCTTCGACGGTGGTGGTCATCGTCTCCGATCATGGATTCGTCGATCTCACCCACTCGGTCAATCTCTTTGTGCCATTCATTGAGGCAGGGCTCGTTACGCCGAAGGTGAATCCCAAGACCAAAGCCTTTGCGATCGCCTCATGGAAGGCCGAGCCTTGGTTCGGAGGCGGCGTGGCGGCCATCATGCTTCATGATGCCAGCAATCATCAGACGGAAGAGCAGGTACGCGATCTTCTCGAGAAACTTGCAGCCGACGAGAACAACGGCATAGCCTCGGTTCTCGATCGCGACGCCATCAAGGTCCGTGGAGGCTACCCGGATGCGGCCTTCCTGGTTGTTCTGAAATCCGGTTATACAACCGGCTCAGGCACAAGCGGAAGCCTGGTCGATGCACATCCAGAAGAGAAGGGCGGCCATGGATTTTCGCCGGAGTTTCCCGAGATGCATGCGTCGTTTTTCGCGGCAGGAGCCGGAATCGCGCATCACCATGACCTGGGAGTGATCGACATGCGGCAGATTGCGCCCACAGTGGCAGGTATCCTCAAGCTCTCTATGCCCTCTGCAGAAGCCGAACCGCTGCCTATTCAGCCTTGAGGGGCGTTTATTTCCCAACCGCTACTGAGGGCCGGCAGCGCTGCCGGCCCCCGGCTCCCGATTCTTCCCCAGCTCCCCCCAAAAGATCGAAACGGAACGTGCGGGACCCTTTCGCCGTAATCTTCTTCACTGGATTAATAATTATCCAGTTGGACCGTCATCTCTATGAACAGTCAAGAAGGTGAACCAATGGCCGCTGCAATTCAGGCCGTGCCCTCAACGGAAGGCCGCGAGATACTCTCGCTCTTGTTTGCGGAGCATCATCGGCGCGTTCTGCTCGCGGCGCGTCGCATTACGGGCAGCATGGCAGATGCTGAGGACGTAGCTCAGGCGGTGTTTCTGCGTCTTGCCAGCGGCCAGCGCCCGTCGATAGCGAATGCCGGCAGTTATCTTTACCGGGCTGCGATCAACGGCGCGCTCGATCTGCTGCGACGGCAAAAAACCGCTGCGACAGAGCCGCTGGAAGAGGCCGCGGGCGAGATCTTCGCCGATCGGCAGAGTTCTCCCGAGGCTCATGCCTCAGACAGGGAGCTCGCTGCCTGGCTCAGGCTTGCGATCGGCGAACTGACACCGCGCGCAGCCGAAATGTTCACCTTGCGTTACCTCGAAGAGTTGGGAAATCGCGAGATCGCTGTCTTGATGGGAACCTCGCAGGCCGTTGTTGCCGTGACCCTGCATCATGCGCGATCGAGTCTGAAGAAGCGACTCAAAGAATTGGAGCGGAGAAAACAATGAGACGAGATGACGAGATGCGTTTGAATGTAGCCGTAGAGGCGGTCAAGGCCGACGAGCCCGATGCCGCGCAGATTGCCGAGTCTGCCGCGCGAGTAGCCGACAAGCTCAATATCGACCTTGCTTCCAGCACTATCGACAGTTGCGGCGACGTTTTGCGGTTGCTGCCTTCATACCGGGCTGGAACTTTGTCCGCCGCGCGTTCACTGTTGGTTGAGGCTCATCTGTGCGAGTGCAGCGCGTGCCGCCTCCGCAATGCATCGCGGCCGACATTGGTGAATTGGTCCGCGCCCGCGGTGCAACGCGCTCATGTTTGGCGGCCTCAGCGAATCGGCTGGGCGATTGCCGCGAGCTTCGCATTGATGGCCTGCACGTTCTTTGTCTATAAGGCATATTGGCAAGTCCCGCCGGGAGTGCGCGCCGAGGTGCAATCGATCGATGGCTCGGCCTGGCGCATCTCCAATGCCGGCGACCGTCAACTCTTTCCCGGGGACAAATTGTCAGAGGGCGACCATCTGCGGACCAGCGGCGGAGCCCACGCCGTTCTTCGGCTCGCGGATGGTTCGACGGTTGAGATTAACGAACGAAGCACCCTCGGCGTAGGCGCCAGGGGACAGAATATGACCATCACGCTCGATAAGGGAGCCGTGATCGTTCAAGCCTCCAAGCGCGAATTCGGCCATTTGTACGTAAAAACGCCAGACTGCCGCGTTGCCGTCACCGGCACAGTCTTCTCGGTCAACTCGGGAATCAAAGGCTCGCGTGTTGCGGTGCTTCAAGGCTCTGTTCAGGTGGTCCATGCGGGAATCGACAGCCTGATTCAGGCCGGCGATCAGGTCGCGACGAGCGATAACCTCGGGTCTGCACCGGTCGACCAGCAGATCTCCTGGAGCCATGACCGCGAAAAGTATCTGCCCCTGCTGGCAGAGGTAGCTGTGCTGCAGCAGCGCATTTCACAGATTCCCTTTCCCGAGCCTAGATACTCTAGCGATCTGCTGGCGCGTGTTCCTGCCGGAACATTGCTCTACATCAGCATTCCCAACCTCGGTGAATTCCTGAATGAAGCAAACAACATCTTTCATGAGCAGCTGAGCAAGAGTCCGGCATTGCAGCAGTGGTGGACACGCGGGCACGATAGCAACACGGCAGAGTTGGACGCGCTGGTTGCGAAGATTCACCAGATGAGTCAATATCTCGGCGACGAGATCGTTGTTGTTGGCGTGAATCAGCCGGGTAATCCCGGTTTTGCGGTGATCGCCGATGTGAAGCAGAGCGGTCTTGACGGCTTTCTCAACGATCAGTTTTCCTCTTCGGATGCAGCGCATAGGCTGACAGTCTTGGACGAGAGCTCACTCAATACTGCCGCAGTTCCGGCCCCGGCAAAGGGCGCAGGTTACGCGCTTGTCCGGCAGCACGAGGCGGTCTTCTCGAACAGCATTGCCATGTTGAAGCAGGTAAACGCGCAGTTGAATGCAGGCGCCAGCGGCTTCGCAACAGGAGACTTTGGTCAGCAGATCGCAGCCGCCTACAGCCGCGGAGCGGGAATCATTCTTGCCGCGGATCTGCATCAGATGAGCGCGAACGGAACAGGCCTGCAAAAGGCCAACGGCAAAGGCGGGAGGGTCCTCGCAAACTCTGGAATGGAGGACCTCGCTTACCTGATCGCCGAACACCGCGAGTTGAATGGCCAGCCCGAGAATCATCTGAACCTGCAATTCACTGGGACGCGCCAGAGGGTTGCCTCATGGCTCGCCGCTCCAGCCCCCATGGGCTCGCTCGATTTCGTCACTCCCAATGCAGCGGTTGCAGTCGGGGTGCTTTCGAAGGAACCGAAACAGATCGCAGACGACATCATCGCGATGGCTGAGCCCGATAAAAACGCAGAGGAGAAACTGGACGAGGTTGAGGCCAAGCTCAATGTCAACTTCCGCGACGATCTTGCGGCCAGCCTGGGTGGCGAGTTTCTGCTGTCGCTGGACGGGCCGGTTCTGCCGACCCCTTCATGGAAGGCTGTGATTGAAGTGAACGATACAGCGCACCTCGAACAGACCCTCGAGCGCTTGACCACTTCGATTCGCAATCTGACTCAGGGCAGCGGAGGGCACGAAATTGCGATTGAGTCCAGCGATGCCGGCGGCCAACGCTTCTACTCGGTCAATGACCTCACCTCTGGCAACACCGTGGCGCAATACACCTTCTCCGGCGGTTATATGATTGTGGCGCCCAGCCGCGCCCTTCTCATGCAGGCGTTGCAGACTCAAGCAAGCGGCGATTCACTTGGCCGGTCGACCGCCTTCAGAGCGCTACTTCCCAAGGATGAGAATGATAACTACTCCGCCATCGGCTACCAGAACCTGAGCCCGGTACTGACGCCGCTGCTTTCGAGCTTCAGCGGAGAGACAGCGAATGCGCTCAGTCAACTTGCCGCCGATGCAAGGCCGACAGCGATCTGCGCGTGGGGAAAAGACAGTCGCATCGAGGTGGCAAGCGACAGCCGTCTCTTCGGATTTGACGTGCTGACGTTGGGCGCGCTGATGAATGCGGGGAACAATCATGGTTCCACAAGCGTAAGAGAGTGATATGGGCGTCATCGATCTCAAGGGATTGGAAGTCCGGCTCGGAAGGCGCGTCGTGCTCGATGCGCTCACGGGATCGCTTCAGGGCCAGGCAATCGGATTGCTTGGCCCCAATGGCGCCGGGAAGTCCACACTGATCAACACGCTGCTCGGCTTTCATGCGCCCTCAAAGGGCACAGCTAGCGTCTTCGGGCTTGACAGTCAACGAGACAAGGCGCAGGTTCGGGGCAAAATCGGCTACATGCCTGAGAATGATTCGTTCATCGGCAACATGAGCGGCGTGAGATTTGTCCGCTATATGGCCGAGCTTGCCGGTCTCTCTGCAGGCGAGGCTTTGGAGCGCGCGCACGAAGCGCTCTTCTACGTTGGGCTGGGCGAGGTGCGTTACCGAAAGGTCAACACCTATTCGCTGGGGATGAAGCAGCTCATCAAGCTGGCCCAGGCCCTGGCGCAGGGTCCCCGGCTTCTCATTCTGGATGAGCCCACCAATGGTCTCGACCCAATGGCGCGCCAGCGCATGATCCAGTTGATCAAAGAGATCCGGCAGCAGGGCAGCGTGAGGCTGCTGATCTCATCCCATCTACTCCGCGACATCGATGAGACCTGCGACGAAGTATTGATCCTCAAACAGGGGCGCATTGCGGCTCTCTGCAACATCGAGGAAGAGCGCCGCTCCAACCGCAGCTTCATGGAGCTTGAAACCATCGGAGCTATCGAGAAATTCTCGGCAAATGTCAGGGGACTTGGCTGTGAATGTGCATCCTTCCCCGACGGGCGAATCACGCTCGTGATGCCCGATCACATTGAGGTGCGAGACCTCTACGTCATCGCATCCCAGCAGGGAGTCCAGATCCGCCGCATGAACCGGCGCCGCGACTCGCTGGAAGACATCTTTCTCAGGGCGATGGACAACCAAACGGGACGGGCGACTCATGTCAGTTTATAAACACATCTATCGCGCCTATGACGGCAAGGTTACTCCTGCATGGACGCGCATCCTCGTGATTGCGCGCTATGGGTTTGCCGAAGCCTGGTCGTCGAAGATTACGATCGGCCTCTTCACGCTCTGTCTGCTGCCTCCCATTGTTTTTCTTATTCTGATCTATCTTGCGAACAATCCGATCGCAAGAACTTTGATAGGCCTTCGAGGTGCGCAAGGCTTCGCCATCGATGCGAGGATCTTTCTAACTCTTATTGAGATTCAATGCTGGTTTGCCCTTCCACTAGCCTCTTGGATCGCACCCCGATTGGTTACATTCGATCTTGCCGACAACGCACTGCCGATCCTGCTCAGTCATCCCATCTCGCGTTTCGGTTATGTGCTGGGCAAGTTCGTTGCTCTCTTCGCTTCGCTCACGGCGGTGACATCCGTTCCGTGCCTCCTGCTCTTCGCGTATCAGGGCTACACGTCTCCGTTGCCGTGGGCTGCGGCAAATCTTCGCATTGCGGGAGGCCTTCTGGCAGGAACCCTAATCTGGATCGCCTTCCTTTCGATTCTCGGCCTCGCCTTGTCTTCGTGGGTAAAGTGGAGAGTCGTGGCCACCGGAGCCATCTTTGCGGCCGTATTCGTACCGGCAGGCATCGGAGGCATCGTGACCGGAGTGCTGAGGACGAGGTGGGGCTTCCTGCTGAATGTACCCTTCATGATGACTTCCATCTGGCATCGCCTGCTTGGGGCTCCGGAGTCCTCCAGGTTCGACTTTTCGCTGCCCACCGCATCGATTGTCATCATGCTCGTTCTCGCCTGCTTGATCTGCACGGCCATGCTCAACGCGCGCATTCGCGCTCGAGAGGTGGTGCGCGGATGAACGATCAAATCATCTTCGAGGATGTCTCCAAGTTCTACGGCGAGGTTCTCGGCGTGAATCGCATCACGCTCTCCATCCCGCCGGGAATTACAACGCTGGTTGGCCCGAATGGATCGGGCAAGACCACGCTTATGAATCTCATGACCGGACTGGTGCAGCCTTCGAATGGCCGCATCTCCGTGCTGGGATTCTCGCCAGTCAACTCGCCCGAGTTGTTTCACCTTCTCGGCTACTGCGCCCAATTCGATACCTTTCCTCGCGGAATCACCGGCTGGGATTTCATCTTTGACAGCCTGATGCTTCATGGCATGAGTGAGTCCGAGGCCTTTGCGCTCACTGTCGAATCGCTGGAGCGTGTGCAGCTTGGCGATGCGGCAAGCCGAAAAATCGCGGGCTATAGCAAAGGCATGCGTCAAAAGGTCAGGCTCGCCCAGGCAATTGCGCATCACCCCAGGGTCTTGGTGCTCGACGAGCCGCTCAATGGACTCGACCCCATGGCACGCGCCGAATCGATCGCGCTCTTTCAGGAGCTTGGCCGGCAGGGACTGCATCTGCTGATCTCCAGCCATATTCTCGATGAGGTCGATCGGATCTCCGATCGCGTTGTTCTCATTACCGGCGGTTATCTGATCGCCGAGGGAAGCATTCGGCAGGTCCGGCAGGAAGTGCGCGAAAAACCGATGCAGGTTCTTATCCGTTGCGACCAACCGGCATTGCTGGCGTCGAAGATGTTCTCAGTCAACCATTGCGTTGAGGCCCGCTTGCACACAGACGGAAGAGGGGTTTTTCTTCGCACCGGAGATATCGACCAGTTTTATTCCATGCTCAACGGAATCGCGGCTGAGGGGCTGGTAAAGATCGAGTCGGTAGCCCCGGCTGACGATGACGCCAGCGCGATCTATCAATATCTGATCGGTTCGGACGGGGGTGCATCATGATGATGGATGCTGTGAGCGCATTCTTAAGAAATCTGGCGCAACAGCCATGGGGCCTCTGGTGGCTTCAGGCGCGGCGGCTCATTCGCATTGAAATCAGACGAAACCTCTTCTCGCGCAAAGCGGCGTGGGTCTACTTTCTCGCCTTCATTCCCACATTCATCATCTTTATCCACCTCATCTCCGAAGCCCATCACCCATCCTGGATGAGCGACGACACCAATGTCCTGGCGGGAGTCATTCAGCTTTACTACATTCGGCTCGGTGTTTTCTTCGGCTGCCTGGGCATCTTTTCACGTCTCATTCGCGGAGAGATGATCGAACGAAGTTTGCATTTCTATCTTCTCTCTCCAGTGAGACGGGAACTGCTCCTGCTGTGCAAGTTTATTGCCGGATCGGCTAGCGCCGTGCTCCTATTCGGAAGTGCAATCGTAGCGGATTTCACACTGATGTATGTCGGCTTTGGCGCCGCCGGGCGCGACTACGTCTTCAATGGCCCCGGACTCGGTCAGTTAGAGGCATATCTTGCCATCATCGTTCTCGCGTGCCTCGGCTACGGAGCTGTCTTTCTGCTGCTGAGCATGATCTTCAGGAATCCGATGCCGGCCGCGATGATCGTTCTTGGCTGGGAGGCGATCAATCCCGTCCTGCCCTCTCTGCTCCAGAAGCTAAGCGTCGCCTCGTACCTGCGCCATCTGATGCCGGTCAGTGTCTCGGCTCAAGGCATCTTCGCTCTCCTGACGGTTGAGACTGAACCAGTGTCCGCATGGGCCGCGACTCTGGGACTCATGCTGCTGATCGCTGTGGTGCTGTTCTACTCCTGCTATCGAATTCGTAAGCTGGAGATCAGGTACACAACCGAGTAGCCGACGGATGAGTGACGTGTGTCACTTAAACGATCCGGGTTTCTGCTAGACTTCGATCATGCGGAGCCGTATCTTCCAACGCGCTGCAGTGGCCATCATCTTGATGGGCGCTTTGCTTACGCCGTTTGGAACGTGCCTGCAACGGACGCAAAAGACTGCGCACGGTTGCTGCTCTCAGGCATCTGAGCCCGCTAGAACTGTGCAGACAAACTGTTGCAAGGTAAACGCGCCGCTGCCAGCCGTCGTGATTACACGCAGACTGCCGAGCTCTGCCTCGATCACGGTTACACTAGCGCTTGTCACTCTTAATGAAGTCCCCTCGTCCAGCGAGTTTACGCGCATAGCTGCAACCCCGCCGCACTCTCCGCCTACACGCGCGTTTACTTTAAGAATCTAGATCTCCACCTCCGCCGTGACTTTCCGGGGCGCGCATTTCTGCGTCCTGGCGATACCGTTTGCCTGATTTCGCGGAGTTATAGAGTGAAAGCTATCGATCTTCTTGCACCGATTGTGCTGGTGCTATCAAACGCTTGTTTGGGGCAGAGTGACCCAAGCGCGATTGCCGCTCCTCACTTGAGCACTCGTCCTCTGACAATCGATGAGGCGGTTGCCGCCTCCCTTGCGGGTAACCCTGAGATCCACGCGGCGGCGCGGCGGCTGTCGATTGCGCAGATGAAAACCAGCACCGCCCGCAGCCTCGACGATTCCATGCTCATGGTGCGCGACTGGGAAACGCCCCTCAGCCAGCCTTGGAATCTCAACCAGGCGCAGCTTATGGTGGGATTGCAGCAGACCTTTCCCAACCGGCAAAAGCGGGAGACGCGCGCCCGACTTGCGCAGGACGATGCAACCGTCGAAGCCGCCAATCTGGAATCTCTGCGCCAGGAAGTCGCAGCGCAGGCGCGCAAACTCTGCGCCGACCTATTGCGCAATGCCGACGAGATGAAGCTGCATCAGCGTCAGGCATCGCTGCTGAAAGAGGCCTCGGACGCTGCGCTCGCGCAGTACACCATTGGCAAGGTTCCGCAGGCCGATGTGCTTCGCGCTCAGACTGCGCTGACCCGGTTGAGCGAACACTTGATTCAACTGGAAGAGGAACGGGACACCGCGCGCGCGCAATTGAACGTACTGATGGGCCAGCGTCCGGATGAGGCAATCGAGATTGAGGGAAGCTATACAACCTCTGCCGCTTTGCCGGCGCTCGAAGATCTGGAGCGAACGGCGATGGAACATCGCCCCGAACTTGCTGGCCTGCGTGCACAGACGGCGAAAGCAAAGAACGAGGGAACGATGGCGCGCCTCGGAATGAAGCCCGACTTTACCGTTGCGCTTGGATACATGTTGATGCCAACAGGGTCGATGTCGCGCAACGCCTATATGGCGGAGGGATCGATGACCCTGCCCTGGCTCAATCGCGAGCGTCATGAGAACGAAGCAAAGCAAGCCGATGCAGCCACTGAACTCTCTCAGTCGGAGCTCGAGGCGCGGACATCGGCCGTCTTCCTCGAGATCCGGCAAGCGCAGATCGCGGTGCTCTCAGCTCAGAAGCGCGTCCGGCTCTATCGCGACACACTGTTGCCGCAGGCCGAGGCATCCTTCAAAGCCTCCGCTGCCGAATACCAGAACAATCGCGCGGAATTCATGAGTTTGATCGATACACAGAATCTTCTGCTTGAGATTCAGGCGGCCTACTACAGGGCATCGGCCGATACCGACGCGGAGATCGCGGAACTGGAACGCGCAATCGGCGCACCGATAGCAGACTCAACACGGCAAGACCCAGGGAGGGCGAGCAAATGACAGCCAAAGAAAACAGACTGTTTGCAGTGGGAGTGGGTGCGGGCCTTGTGGTTGCTGCGCTTGTTGCAGGATTGACGGCGGTGAGAGCGATGCACGGTGTGACCGCGGCATCGAGTGCCTCGGCCTCGGCCGACACCACACGAGCCACTGTAGACCTGTCGCGTGACCAGGGAACACAGCCAGGCACGGCGATCCAGATGACTCCCGTGGAGATGACAGCGGCGGGCGTGCAGGTAGCCGAGGTGCAAACCGCCGCGTTGAAGAGCGGCATCGACGCCTTTGGCCGTGTCGAGCAGCCTGAGTCGCAGTTGGCTGCGGTGAGCGCTTGGGTAGGCGGACGCGTGGACAAGCTCCACGTGCAATACACAGGCGAGCGAGTGCGGCGCGGCCAGCCCGTGGCCGAGCTCTACAGTCCCGAAGTTGCTACGGCCATTGAGGAGTATCGGCTGGCCGAAGAGAATCGCAACCAGCTTCGCCAGTCGGACGATGCATCGGCAAAGGCACAGGCCGATGCGCTGGTGAACGCGAGCCGGCGAAAGCTCGAGTTGTGGGGGATAGCGGAGAAGCAATTCAATGCGCCTGCAGCTGGGGGCGTGCCGCACGTCACCATCTATGCCAATAATGCTGGAACGGTTGTCGAGCGCAAAGTAACTCAGGGGCAGTATGTCAATGCAGGCGAAACACTGTTGACCGTAGCCGACCTGAGCGAGGTGTGGATCAAGGCCGATGTCTACGAGGAGCAACTGCCGCAAATAGCTCAAGGGCAGCAGGTATCCATAACCGCCGAGGCCTTGCCCGGTCAGACCCTCCATGGCCATGTAGAGTTTATTGAACCAACAGCGAACTCGCAAACGCGCACAGTGCCGGTTCATGTGCACCTTGCAAATCCGGGAATGCGCTTGCTGCCGGGCATGTTTGTAAGCGCCAGCTTCATCAGCCGAAGCACGCGGCCCGGCATTGTGATTCCGCGCTCGGCGGTTATCGATACGGGCACGCGAAAGATCGTCTATGTCGCCAAGCCCGATGGCGTCTTTGAGGCGCGTGAGGTTCAGGTCGGCGCACCGGCGGAAGATCTTTTTCCGGTCGCAAGCGGGTTGGCGCTGGGCGACAAGGTAGTGCTCAACGGCAACTTCCTCATCGATTCGCAGGCGCACCTCAGCTCCGGAATGTCGGGACTCTATGGCGGTTCGAAGGAGTTTGCCGGGACCGCCGCTACGACCGCGACGACTAACTCGGGTGCCGAGGCGCCTGCGGCAACGATCGACTTCCATGCCGAACCCGATCCGCTCAAGGCCGGTGAAGATAACCAGTTCAACGTGAGTCTCACCGACGCGCAGGGCAAACCCGTCAGCGACGCGATCGTCAATGTGAAACTCATCATGCCAGCCATGCCAGCGATGAATATGCCGGAGATGAAAAGCTCTTTCGATTTGCTCTGGGCAGCCGAGAGCAAGAAATACATCGGAAAGGGACAGGCGCCGGTGGCGGGAACGTGGACCGTCTTCGTCGAGGCCCGCAAGAACGGCCCAGTAATCGCAACCTTTCACACTCACTTGAGCGCACGGTAAGGAACGGCACATGATCAATCGCATCATCGAATTCTCGATGAAAAATCGCTGGCTGATCCTCGGGGTCTATGCCGCCCTCGCGGTGTGGGGCTACTGGGCGCTGTTGCACACACCAATCGACGCGATTCCCGACCTTAGCGAAAACCAGGTGATTGTCTTCTCCGAGTGGCCGGGCCGCAGCCCACAAGAGGTCGAAGACCAAATTACGTATCCGCTCACCGTCAATCTGCAGGGGCTGCCGCATGTGCGCACGGTCCGATCGTCCTCGGCCTTCGGCTTCTCGATGGTGAATGTAATCTTCGAAGATTCGGTCGACATCTACTTCGCTCGCACTCGTGTTCTTGAGCGGCTGAGCCTCGCCGGCAGCTTCCTGCCTGCGGGAGTGACGCCGATGATGGGACCGGATGCGACCGGTATCGGTCAGGTCTTCTGGTACACCGTCGAGGGGCCCTATGACAGCGGAACGCTTCACTCGCTGCAAGATTGGTTCATCAAATATCAGCTCAACTCGGTGCCCGGCGTGGCAGAGGTCGCCAGCGTCGGCGGGTTCGTCAAGCAGTACCAGATCGATCTCGACCCGATCAAGATGCGCGCCTACAACGTCGCTTTAAAGGATGTCGTCGGAGCAGTCGAGCGCAGCAACAACAACGTCGGAGCCAAGGTCATAGAAGTCGGTGATACAGAAAACATGATCCGTGGCATCGGTCTGATTGGCGGGCTGAAGGACATTGAAAACATCTCGATTGGCGCAACCAACGGAACTCCTATCACCGTGGGCAACGTCGGCAGCGTGCAGCTTGGGCCAGAGTTCCGTCGCGGAGTTCTCGACAAGGACGGCAAGGAAGCAGTCGGCGGCGTGGTTGTGATTCGCTACGGGGCCAACGCGCGCGAGGTCATTGAGGCCGTCAAGAAAAAGATCGGTGAGATACAAGCAGGCCTCCCCGCGGGAGTGCAGATTGTTCCCTTTTACGACCGCAGCATCTTGATCGATCATGCCGTCGACACGCTCCGCCACGCGCTGATCGAGGAGATTGTTCTGGTCACTCTCGCGCATGTGGTCTTCCTCTGGCATTTCCGCAGTATTCTCGTCGTCACAATTCCCCTGCCTCTGGCGGTGCTCGGGTCGTTTTTGTTAATGAATGGCGCGGGTATCTCGTCGAACATCATGTCGCTGGGTGGAATTGCCATCGCGATCGGGGTGCTTGTCGATGCCGGAATCGTAATGACTGAAAACGTGATTCGCCAGGCAGAGCAGTACGAGCACGAGCACGGCAACTATCGCGAACACATCTGGGAGATCACGCTCAATGCCGCACGGATTGTGGGCCGGCCAATCTCCTTCGCTATGGTCATCATCATTCTTGCCTTCGTTCCGGTCTTCGCTCTTACCGGCATGGAGGGCAAAATGTTTCATCCGCTGGCCTTCACCAAGACCTTTGCCATGGTGGGCTCGACGATACTGGCGATCACGCTGGTGCCCGTGCTCTGCACATTTCTAATTCGCGGCAAGCTGCACCGCGAAGAAGAGAACCCGGTGATGCGACTGCTACAGGCCATCTACAGGCCGACGCTGGCATGGGCGCTGCGTCACGGAGTCATCACGCTCGGCCTGGCGCTTGCACTGTTTTGCGCTGCTGTTTATACAGCGACCACAATTGGCTCGGAGTTTATGCCGCCGCTCGATGAAGAGACCGCGCTCTTCATGCCCATCACCGATCCGCGCATTTCGCTCACCAAGGCAACGGAGATTCTGCGCCAGCAGGATCGAATCATCGCAGCCGATCCCGCCGTCGCAATGGTGGTGGGCAAAGTGGGCCGCGCAGAGACATCGACCGATCCTGCGCCAGTCAATATGAGTGAAACGACGATCACCTTCAAGCCGAGAGATCAGTGGCCCAAAGGCTTGACGAAAGACGCAATTCTCGCGCGGCTCGACGAGCAGTTGCAGATTCCCGGCGTCACAAACATCTGGACGCAGCCCATTCGCAACCGCATCGATATGCTCTCGACCGGCATCCGCACGCAGATCGGCATCAAGGTCTTTGGGCCCGACCTCAACGTGATCGAAGAAAAATCGGAAGAGATCAAGGAGGTTGTGAGCAAGATAACCGGCGCGACCGATCTTTATGCGGAGAGGACGACCGGTTCTCCTTATCTGGAGATGACTGTGGATCGGCCGGCAGCCAACCGTTATGGCCTGAACGTGGCAGACGTGGAGGACGCGATTGAGACCGCTGTCGGCGGCAAGAACCTTACCACCACCATCGAAGGCCGCCAGCGCTTTCCGGTCAGGGTGCGTTATGCGCGCGACTTCCGCGAAAATCCCAATCAACTCGGCGATGTGCTTGTAACCAGTAGCAACGGAGCGCAGGTGCCTCTCAACAAGGTCGTCACCATCAAAACGACCATGGGACCATCGATGATCAGCAGCGAGAACGGCCTGTTGCGCGGATCGGTCTTGCTCAATGTACGTGGCCGCGATGTGGGTCGCTTCGTCGAGGAGGCCCAACGCTCCGTCGCTCGACAGGTGAAGATGCCGCCGGGTTACTACATCGAATGGAGCGGTCAGTACGAGAACGAGATCAGCGCGCGCAAACGCCTGGAGATGGTCATCCCGCTTGTCCTTGTCGTGATTTTCGTTCTGCTCTATCGCACCTATGGCTCCGCAAAGGAGGCTGCACACGTCCTGTTGGCGGTGCCATTCGCATTGACAGGCGGGGTCTTCATGGTCAAGGCTCTCGGACTCAACTTCTCAGTCGCAGTCTGGGTTGGCTTCATCGCGCTCTTTGGAACCGCCGTGCAGACCGGTGTGGTGATGGTCATCTACCTCGAGGAAGCGGTCGCCCGTCGCATCGCCGCCGATGGCCGGCTCACTCGCGCCGGTCTGCACGCAGCCGTAATGGAAGGCGCGCTGCTGCGGCTTCGCCCCAAGGTTATGACAGTGGCCACAGTGGTTGCCGGCCTGTTGCCGCTGCTCTGGTCCACGCGCACGGGCGCTGAATTCATGAGGCCTCTTGCCGCGCCAGTTCTTGGGGGCATGGTCAGCTCGTTGATTCACGTGTTGATTGTGACTCCGGTTGTCTTCACTTGGCTGCGCGAGCGGGAGCTCTTGCGCGTATAGACGACACACCTGCCGCTGATTGAGTGAGAATTGCCATTTGCCGCCGCAGGAGCGATACTTTTTGAGATGGGTATTTTGCCCAGTCAAAGGGCGGGAGTAGTTCAGTGGCAGAACGTCAGCTTCCCAAAATGGATAATCATAGCATTTTCAACAACTTACAGAAACGCAAAGAAGCCTAAACGAGTCCTAGAGAGTCAAGAACAATTTTTACAATGGTCCCCAAAGTGGTGTTTCCCCTTTATTCATGCGGTTTTCAGCGTCACACCATTATCGACACCACGACAATTTCCAACACCATTTTCGATTCAGTGTGAGAACGTACCGAAAAAATTCTGACGTTCTTGGCGGCGATTACGATTGTTGTTGAAATCGGCAAACGCCCCAGCTCATCATATTTTGAGAAGGGAATGTCATGGACAACAGAGTGATTGACCGCTACACACTTGAGCTAGAAGCGTTGAGTGAGCATGAACACTCTCCCCTCCCGGTGCGGTGTATCGCAACGAACACGGATGACAAATCTACGGCTGAGGCGTGGATGAGTCTTGAAATGACCCGCACACTGCTCAATTTTGCTTACGGCAATCAACAGACGTTCACCGATCATTTCATGCAGCAGCTTCGGGACCATCATTACGCTGACTTAACCTCTCCACAACCAGAGCCACATCCGGGCGCACAACATGCCCGCTGCGTGTTTAACGCTATCGATCTCTTGCCTTATGGTTTCGTCCACGATGACTTGCGCCCGTGGCGACCCGAATAGCCTAGCCGCAGGTGTCCTCCATGCAGAATGCGCTACAATTCGGGCAATGACGCTGCTAACAGTCAACGACAAATCCGCCGCGCTTGGCAAGCTCTATGACCGCATCACGCGGGTTGCCGAAGCGATGGGAGGCACAGCAACACATCAGGTGTTGGCGCTGACTATTCCGGGCGCGATGACGGCGGGCTACCAGAGCGAGAATGCCCCGGCCCTGCGGGCCGAAATGCCCGATAGTTTCCAGGTGGAGTTTGCCCCGTCTTTCCCGCTGAGCATCGGGAACGCATTGTCCGTGAAAGCTAGGCGGACCCACGCCGGGTTTTCCAAGACTGAATGGGGATTCACTCTTGGGCCGGACGGTTGGCGAAGGACTCAAGCCCCGCTATCAGATGATGAAATCCGCGCTTGTCTGACGCCGGAAGGACCTCGGCCGGCAACGTATTAGCGCGGGCAGGGCAAGTGCATCCTCGCCTTTGTCCTTGTCTAATTCGGCGCGACGGACTAGACGCCTATCGGAGCCGCTTCACTTGGAATACCTTCGCTGGGGCCACAGGCCGCGCGGGTTTGTGCGGATAATGAAACGTAGGTTCAAAGACGATTTGGAAGCCTCTTTGAACTGCGCGCGCTCCGACATGCGCTCCGCACTCGCACCGCAACTCGCCGTCCAGATAAAAGAGAACGCCGCGACTCTGCGCCTCATCGGCGCACGCCCGACTGTGTGATGTGAGAGGCTTCCAGCATGAATCCCCTTGAGAGCGCGGGCGAGTGAAAGAGGGCGGGCGGCCAAGGCCAGCCACTCGCGTTCGTCCGACCACTTTCGCTTTTGTCTTCCGGAATGGTGTCTTGACTGCCACAAAGGGTATTGCGGCTACTGCGGGAGCATGAATTGTTTTCCGTTTACGGGGCATAGGCTTCTCCTTTACCTTGGCTCCCGGTCCGCGGCTTCCTTCAATTTTCTCCCTCTTCACCGCAAAAATCAAGCCATCCGGTGCGACTACCCGCCTGAGTCCTCCAGACCGTAGAGCCGCTCCAACCCAGACAATTGATAATCTGTCCCCTCATACCGTATTACGGTTGAGGCCGCATCTTCCAAATCCAAAAAGTTATCGGCTACTTCCAAAAAGTTATTGGACGCGGCGAGTGAATCTGGCTTACGTTTCGGCATATCGCGGCCCGACCGGGGCCGCTGGAGGTGCCGATGATTGCCACGCTCATATCCTGCAACCGGCCGCAAACTGCCCTCACCAGCAGATTGCGGCGGTTGCGCCCCAGCCTAACCCTCTTCACTCTGCTCATCATCTTTCCGGCGCTCGCGCTGGCGCAGTCGCCTTTCGATACCGGATTCACCGCAATGCAAACGCTGTTCACCGGCACGGTTGCGAAGGTCGCAAGCCTGATCGCCATCGTCGTTGGAGGCTACCAGTTCGCGCATGGCGAGCCGGGTGCCAAGAAGACACTAGCCGGTGTTGCAGCCGGCACGGGAATCGCCGTGCTCGCCACCAACGTTCTGACCTGGCTTTGGGGCGTGTAAAAAACGCCCGAAGCCAGTTTAGAAGAGCTATGCCAACAGAACCAACCCAACCATTTCACAAGCTGTGAGGGGCGACGATGCAGACACACACTACAACCCGTCGGAGGAATCGGGTCTACAAAAGCCTGCACAAGCCCCTCACATACCTCGGTGTGGAGCGGACGCTGTTCTATTTCGTCTGCGTGGGCGCCGTGGGCGTTTTCAATCTCTTCAATAGCCTGGTTGCCGGGATTGCGGTCTTCATTGGCGGCTTTGCCTTCGGCCACTGGGTCACGAATACCGACCCGGCATTCTTGCGCATCCTTGCAAAATCCGAAAAGTACAACATCCGCTATGACGCCGCCAAGCAGAGCGTCCCGCGCGTGGAGGTGGTCTGATGCTGCGACTCGATAAAGTCATCAAGCCGTGGAAAGAAGCTGCGGCGCTGAATGACCACATCAATCTATATGGTTTCTGGAACGAGACCGCCTTTCTGACGAAGAGCGGAGACGCAGGCATGGTGTTGCGTGTCTCTGGGGTGGACTATGAAAGCCTCGACCATGCTGAACAAGAATATGCGGTCAAGCGGCTGGAGTCTGCGCTCAAGGCGTTCGGTCCCGGCTTCCATGTTTATCAATATCTCTTCAAGCAGAACCGACCTGAGATTCCATTCGCGCACTACGAAGATCCTGTTGTCGAAGCCGCAATTGACCAACGGCGGCAATTCTTTGAGGCCAAGCGCGACAGGCTCTATCAAATCGAAATCTTCTATTGCATCGTCCTTGAAGGCGAGCGGTCGAAGACCGGCATCGGCGCGGCGCTGGGCCGTTCGTTCAGCGATCCCGCCGGAGCCATTGACGAACTGAAGACGCAGTTTGCTGGCAGCCGCATGAAGAAGCTGCTGCGGGCTCAGATTCAAAACAGCGTTGCAGTGCTGGAGCAGCGCGTTCAGGCATTCACGCGGCAGCTCGGAGATTTCATCGAGATCAAGGTTCTGAGCCAGCCGGAACAGTTCACGTTCTTTCGCCGGCTGCTCAACTACGATGACTGGCGCATTGCGGGCAAGCCGCAATCGACGCAGTTTCTCGACTACCAGGTCGTCAACTCCACCATCGAAGCCGAGCGCGACCATTTGCGCGTCGGGGATCATTTCATCCGCGTACTGACCATGAAGGAGGCCATTACCGAGACCCGGCCTCTGGTACTTGATTCGCTGTTGAAGATCGCGGCGAACTTCTATGTTGTTACGGAATGGACGCCTCTCGGAGCCGAACACGCGCGCAAAGAGGTCAATAAACGCCGCCGCCACTTCAACGTATCGAAGACCGGCTTCATCTCGCAGATGGGCAACGACGCCTCGCAGACAAACTCGCGCGATGTATTGGTCGATGAATCGAAGCAGGCGGACATTGAGAACCTCGGCGATTGCCTGCGTGCCCTGGGAGACGGCCAGCAGCTCGGCGATTTCTCGCTGACCATTGTTCTCTATGGGCGCTCGAAGTCCGAGCTTGAACATCTTGCAGGTGAGTTCACCGGCGTCTTCACAAATGCCGATGGCAATCTCTTCGTCGAGACGTACAACCAGCTCAATGCGTACTTCGCCACGATCCCAGGCAACTACACGCTCAACCTCCGCAAGCTGTACCTGCTGAATTCAAATTACGCCGACCTGTCATTTCTATTTACCATCCTTCCCGGAGAGAAAACCAACGCCCATCTCGGCTCGGAGTACCTTGCCGCTCTGGAGACGGACAACAGCACACCATACTTCTTGAATCTGCATAACGGCGAAGTCGCGCATACGCTGATTCTTGGAATGACTGGCTCTGGCAAAAGCTACTTTTGCAACTTCATTCTGCAAAACGCGCAGAAGTACGCGCCGCTGACTTTCATTTTCGACATCGGCGGAAGTTTTCAGTCGCTCACGTCGATCTTCGGCGGCAGCTATCTGAACGTTGGGCAGGAGGCTCGCGATTTCACCATCAATCCATTCTCGCTTGCCCCAACCAAAGAGAATCTGCAATTCCTCTTCAGTTTCTTCCGCGTGCTCATTGAAGGTAATGACCAGCGTTACCGAATTGACTTCAAGGAGGAACGCAAGCTCTGGGATGCGATCGAGCGCGTCTATGTTTTGGAGCCAGCACAGCGGACACTTTCCAACTTCGCGGACATCATCGGCGAATTGAAGGAGCGCCTGCATCGCTGGACCCGCGGCGGGCAGCATGGCTTCTTGTTTGACAACGCCGAGGACACGCTCTCTTTCAGCCGCTTTCAGACTTTCAACTTCGCAGGCTGGGGCGATGCGCCGGATGTACTGGAGCCGTTGCTCTTCTACGTTCTGCATCGCGCCAGCAATGAAATCGCGGACGCTGCAAAACTCGCGACATTTAAGCTGTTTCTGCTCGATGAGGCATGGCTGTTCATCAAAAACGAGACGATTCGCAATTACGTTGTGCAGGCTCAGAAGACATGGCGCAAGCACAACGCCGCGATGATTCTTGCCACGCAATCCATCAAGGAGCTTGAAGAGTCAGGTATGTTGCAGATCGTCTCTGAGAGCTGCCCGACAAAGATATTCCTTGCGAACCCGGAGATGAACCGGGACGTGTACCGGGAGGCGTTTCACTTGAACGACACGGAACTTGACCTCATTGCAGGTCTCGTTCCGCCAGGCCAGATGCTCATTCGCAAGGCGCAGACCTCAAAGAAGGTCCAATTGAACGTCGATTCGGTTTCGCATTGGATGGCCACGAACAACGCCCGCGACAACCTGGAGAAGCGCGAATACTTTGCGCGATTCGGCATTGCCGACGGTCTCCGTCGGCTTGCCGAGGAACATCCCTTCCGGCCCCGGTCTCAGGCCGGGTCACAAAATCCCAACCCCAAAGGAGCTATCGCATGACAAGCAAGTACATCTTCATCGCCGGGCTTGCCCTGGCTCTTCCGTCCGTTTCCGCCGTCGCGCAGGAGGCGTCGGCGCGCACTGTGCAGTACCACTCGCAGGACATTGTTCCGATTCACGCCAAGCTGAAGTACACCACGTTGATCGAGGTTCCTCCCACTGAGAAGATCATGGAGGCAGCAACCGGCGACAAGGATTTCTGGATTGTCGATGTAGTGGGCAACTTCTGCTTTGTTCACCCGGCGAAGGCGGGCATCAGTTCCAACCTCAACCTCATCACCGACAAGGGCAACATCTATTCCTTCACTCTGGAGGATGTTTCCACCACCTCCGCTCCACCGGATTTGAAAGTGCTGATCGAGCCTGCTGACCGCTCCGCCATCATCGCGGCCAGCGGCCCGCCGCAGTTCGTCCCTGCCGCGCAGCTTGAGCAGAGCAGGCAGCAGATCGCCGCGCTGCAATCGCACGTCGAGCAGGCTGTCGATGAATTCAAGAGCGCGTATCCAGTGCAGTTGAAGTTCGACTACACCTTCAAAGAAAACGAAGCGCCCTTCGACATTCAGTCGATCTATCACGACGACAAGTTCACCTACATCAAAACCACTGCGCCGGAGAAGTTCAGCGTGTATGAGATGAAGGACGGCAAGCCCAACCTCATCACCTATGACTTGCGCGATGGAACCTACATCATTCCGAAGGTCATGGATTCAGGGTACGTCGAGCTGGGCAAGAAGCGGATGGAATTCTCGCGGAAGGGATAATCGCCATGATTGAGAACAACGTCATTTCACCCACAGAGCCTTTGCCGGAGCCTGAGTTGCGTCAGTCCAAGGTCGATCCCAAGGGAGTGCTGCAAAAGCACCTGAAGTCTCTTGTCTATCTAGGAGCTGCATTGCTGGTGATTGTTGCGGCGCTCTTCAGTTCGACGACCAAGAAGACGCCCGGACAGCAGCAAGCGGTGAAGGGACAGCCGCCGCAGCCCACGCTCCAGGACAACACCGACAACAACGTGCAGGACTTGAAGAACCAACTCAAGGCCGAACGTGACAAAGAGCAACAGCAAGCAGCGGCGAACGCTGCAACTGGCGGTGATCCTGCGCTGGCGTCTGCGACGCCAGCGCAGCAAGCAGCCGCATCAGCGTACGGGCCGACCGGCGCTGTCGCGTCTTGCACCCCTGGCCAGCCCTGCCCGCAAGTGGGCTACGGGCAGGCCGGTTACGGACAACCGAACAATGCGCAGCCCCAGCTTTCGCCGGAGCAGCAGCAGGCGCAGTTGATCGCCGCGAAAGAGCGCGAGCGGGCCGACGAATCCCGCTTTGCTTCCAATCTCGTCTACTCGCTTGTTCCTGTACAGGCACAGCAACAAGCACCTCAACAATCGGCGGCTCAATATCCAGCCGCGACAACACAGCGGCAGCAAGACACCAGTCTTGTCCCGCCACGCACAGCCGGTGAAGCACCGGCTGCGGACAGCGGCTACAAGCGCCCGGTGGAGGCAGACATTGATACGGCTGTGGGACAGCCGTATCTCGTCTATGAAGGCTCGGTACTTGATGCGGTGCTTATGAATCGCCTGGACGGGGACGCATCAGGTCCGGTCAAGGTACTCGTCTCGAATCCTCTGTACTCGCACGATCACCAGCACGTCATCATCCCGGAGGGCACTGTCGTTCTTGGTGAAGCGAAGAAGATCGGCTCGGCGGGCTTCGGCCAGCAGCGGCGCATGGCTGTCGTCTTTCATCGCCTGATTATGCCTGATGGTTACTCAGTCGATCTCGACCAGTTTCACGGTCTCGATCAGATCGGCGAAG
>Ga0181529_10001138_pt1 | contig 35866 bp, 36 predicted proteins | sample PEATcosm2014_Bin_36_FD_119763 | JGI IMG/M metagenome (GOLD analysis project Ga0181529, IMG submission 119763) | Peatland microbial communities from MTU Mesocosm Facility, Houghton, MI, USA - PEATcosm2014_Bin10_30_metaG | ecosystem: Environmental > Terrestrial > Soil > Wetlands > Peat | place... | reverse complement strand
CCCGATCTTCGGCGGCGTCTGCGAAGCGCATGAGCTGATGTGGCGCGTCATCGGGTCGGAAAACACCATGCTGTGGATGGGCATGTATCCCGACGAAATCGCTGGCTTCGCGCACCGCCTCAATGCGTACGCGCTCGAAATCGTCAAGGCCCAGATCAAGGCCGCCGAGGGACGGCTGGACGGCATGGTGATCTGGGGCGACGTCGCCTACAAAAAGGGCATGATGTTTTCCCCCGCGTTCTGGCGCAGCCACTTCAAGCCCGGCGTCAAAGCCCTGATCGACGAGTGCCACTCGCACGGCCTGCCCGTGATCTACCACGGCTGCGGAAACGTGAATCGCATTTTCGAGGATTTCATCGAGGTCGGCGTGGACGCCTACAACCCGCTGGAGTTCAAGGCCGGAATGGACGCCGTGGACCTGCGCCGCAGATTCGGCCATCGCATCGGATTCTGCGGCAACATGGACGTGCGCTTGTGGTCCATCGGCAGTCGCGAGGAGCTCAAGGCCGCCGTCCTCACCAAGCTCAATGCGGCCAAAGGCGGCGGCTTCATTTTTCAATCCGACCACTCGGTTCCCGGAGACGTGCCGCCCGCCAGCTACGACTACGTGGTCAAACTGGTCCGCGAGTACGGCCGCTACCCGCTGAAATTGGGGACGTACGATATCCCGGAGTTAAGCGCGTGCTGAGCCGTTGTGGGGCAGGTTGGTAACCTGCCCCACATAAAACAGCGTGCGAGACTCAATCAAGACACGTGTTCGGTTGCGGGAAAACTATGCGGCATTGGGATACCATCCTGCCCCGCAACGTCAAGCATTTGACGCGCCGGGTGTCAAAATGGCCTTCCGCCTTCTAGCCGATGTAGTCGAAGATGGTCTTCATCTGCAGCAGGCTGGCTTCGGCGGACGTGGCCGCTTCCATCTGTACCTGCTCCTGGGAGAGCGATACCGAGGCGGATGGGATGTCGGTGTCCTGCAGGCCGCTCAGATCGGTCTTCATCTGGGTTTGAAACTTCTGTGCCAGGTCGGTGGCGTCGCTGACGCGGTCCTCGGCCGCTCCGTAGAACGTCAATTTGAGGTTGACGTATTGATCGGCGGCTTGTAACTCCGTGTTGGCGGTCTGGATATCGGTCACATTGCCGCTCTGCAGGCTGGTCACCAGGTCGTTGATGGCGGCGAAGGTATTCCCTGTCGCGTTGGTGCCGTCGGCGTTCTGCGGATCGAAGATCTCCTGCGCCGACAACGCCACGGTGATCGCCGTGCCGCTGGCATCGGTGATGGTTCGCGTGTTGGTGGACGTGACCACTTGCGTCACCCCGTTCGTCCCGGCGGAATCCAGCTCATAGGCCGGCTGCGTATCCTGGTCGCCGCTGAAAATGTAGCGTCCGCTCACCTGGGTCTGGCTCAGGCTCACCAACTGCTGCTGGATGCTGGTAGCCTGGCTTAGCAACTCGGCGCGCGTAGCCGCCGTAGTGGTGGTGGTGGCGGCTTGCGACGCCAGCGATTCGGCCTTCTGCAGCAGGCTCACTACGGTTTCCAAAGCCGTATCGGCGCCCTGGAGTTCCGTTGTGGCGCTCGACAGGTTGGTCTGCACCTGCTCGTTCTGGGAGATGTTGGCCTCTATCTGCAGGATTTCGGGCAGGTCCGCGGGATCGTCCGACGCCTGCGTCACGCGTTTCCCGGAAGTCACCTGGGCCGTCGTCTGGTTGATCTGAGCCTGCGTCCGGTTCAGGTCGTCCAGGTACCGCATTGTGGCTCCGCTTATGTTGGTCAGCATGCTCTCCCTCGATTCCTACCCCGGCGGTATTATGTCGATGCCGGCGGCATCATGTTCATCAGCGTCGTACACATTGCGTCCAGCGTGGTCAGCACCTGCGCGGCGCCCTGGTAGTCCTTCTCGAACGCCGTCAGATTGATGGCCTCCTGGTTCTGGGACACCCCGGAAACCGTATCGCGCAAGGTGGTCGCGGTGGATACCACCTGCTGCTGCGCCGTCTCGTTATCCGACGCCGTGGAATTCTCGGTGCCTACGGCGCTGGCGATACTGGCGAAATACTCCACCATGCTCAAGCCGCCGATGGTTCCCGTGGCGCTGCCCGAGGCGTTCTCCAGTGCCGCCAGTGCGTTGGCGTTGCCGTTGGAATTGCCCGAGGAATCCACCGGCGCCAGTTCATCGGTGGTGATATCCGGGTTGAGCTCGATGCTGGCGGCTACGTTGGTGGCGTTGGTGGTGTCGTAAGTGAACAGTGCGCTGCCGCTGGCTGCCCCCGTGGCGGAAGAAACCGTACCCGATTCCAGAATCGTGTTCACCGTATCGGCCAGGGTCTGCGCCAACGTGTTCAGGCTGCCCTGCTGTTGCGAATCGCCCAGAATGGAGCCCAGCACGCGGTTGCGGACGTCCAGCAGGCCACCCAGCTTGCCGCTGGTTATCTCGCTGGTGATGTCGTTCCCCTGGGAGTCCAGCACATGCCCGCTGGTCGGAGACGAGGAGTACACCGGCGTCGGTGTCGTGCTCACCGACGCATTCGAAGATAGCGGATAGGTCTCGGTGCCCAGCACCAGCGGCGTGCCGCTCGAAAGCACCACCGACACCGTGCCGTCGCTCTGCGTGACCGTGGAGAAGTTGACCAGCGCCGAAAGGCTGTCGAGCGCGCTGTAGAGTTGCGCGTCGGAACCGGCGTCGTTCCCCGGCTGCTGCAGCTTCTGCGTGTTGTACGCCTGAATCTGGGTTTCGATGGTGTTGATCTGGCCGACAGTGCTGCCAATTTCCGTGTCCAGGGAGCCGGCCTCGGCGCTGAGCGAACTGTCCAGGCTGTTGATGGCCTTGGCGGTGGTATCGGCGGCGGTCAGCACACTCTGCCGCGCGGTGGTGTCGCTGGGCGAGGTGCTCCAGGAGGAGAAGCTCTGGAACAGGCTGGTCAGCGCGCTCGAAAGGCCGCTGCTACCGGTCACGTCGAAGTAACTCTGCAGCGTGGAGGTGGCATCCGACTGCGCCGTATATAACCCCAGCGTCTGGGTTGCCTGCTGCACGCTTTCCTCGGCGTACTGGTCGCGCGAATCGATGGGGCTCTGCGCCGTCACCCCGCCCACCAGGCCGTCGGCGAGGTTGGAGGATTGCGCCGTCAGATTCACGGTCTGCTTGGCGTATCCGGCCGTGGAGGAATTGGTGACGTTGTTCTGCGTGGTGCTCAGGGCATTCTGGAACGCGTCCAGGGCGTTCCCGGCGACCGACATGGATGCGAGCAGATTGGACATGTTGGATCAGACCTCGAAGCCGCGGGCCACCGGGGCGTCCGCTACCGGCGGAACGCAGCCGCAAGCGTCATAAGCTACGCCCCTGTCTCCCAAACGCGCGGTCAGACCGCGATAGAACGCCGAACACGTATCCACCACGCGCGTCATGCGGGCCACGTCGCGGCGCAGGGCGGCCACCAGCGGCCGGAGCTCTTTGGTGCTTTGCAGGGGATTCCGGCCCAGCGCCTCGGTGACGTGCCGTAGATCGTCCACGGCCTGTTCCAGCAGTTTTTGCGAGCCGGCCACACGTGCCAGGTCGGCGGCATTCCAGGTTTCCAGCGCCTTCCGGATACACTCCCCGGCGCGTCCCACCATGGTCTCGGCGGATAGTGCAGTTTCAGCTTTCACCGCTAGTCGCCTCCCGAACTGCCGGCCTGAATGGCTGCGGAAACCATGGCGCGGCTGAGCGCCGCAGGGTCCACCTGATACCGGCCGCTCGAATACAATGCGGCCAGTTGACTGACACGGCTGGCCTGGGCCGCCGCGCTGGCGCTCGAAGCGTCGGCGATCTGCCCCGAGAGTGACGAAATCTCCACACGGTCGGTGGAGGCGCCCGTGCGGGAGCTGGAACGGTTCCCGCCGCTTCCGATTTGAACCACATCGAGGGCGCGGTTCGTCTCGGAGGCAGCCGTCCCTGTCAGTCCGTCGTTCTGAATTCGGATGCTCATATTGGTCGCTATGGGCCTCTCGCGTTCGTGTCGAAGAGTCCCACGCTTGCAGAGCACGTTCGGTACCGAAAATTGGAGAACAGTCCGTTGTTAACTTTGGATATCAGAAAAGTGCTAGCTAAATGCCCCCTAGAATCTTAGGAGGGGTACCGCCATAACAGGGTATACATGCCTAAGCCGAATCTGATGTGGATGGTTACCGACGCGAGCCTGCCGCGTGAGTCCGAATGGCGTGAAGCGCTCTCAGAATTCTGCATTATTACCGTAAAAAGTCTGGCGGAAGCCCAGCGGACGCTCTCCCAGCAGAACGTGGATTGCGCCCTCCTCACCGGCGTCGTTCCCGGTATCGACACGGTAGACCTGCTGGAATTGCTGCACCAGGCCGATCCCCTGGTTCCCACGGTGGTTTGGCACCCCGAGATGCGAGCCACCGAAGCCGTCCGCCTGATTCGCTCCGGCGCCTATCACTGCGTAGGGTATCTGGACACCGCCGAGACGTTGCGCGAGTCGCTGGCCAATGCCGCCGACGAGAAACGCCGCCGCGCGCGCGCCCGGCAACGCGCTACCGCCCCGGAAGTCTGGCGGTCGCTGCTGGTCGGCGACAGTCCCGCCATGGAGCGCGTTCTCGAAACCATCCGCCTGATCGGTCCCCGGCGCTGCACCGTACTGATTTCGGGCGAAACCGGAACCGGCAAGGAAATGGTGGCGCGCGCACTGCATGCCGCCAGCCCGCGCGCCCACCAGAACATGGTGGCCGTCAACTGCAGCGCTCTCCCCGAGCATCTTCTGGAAGCCGAACTGTTCGGCCACGTAAAAGGCGCCTTCACCGGAGCCATCAACGCGCGCGTCGGCCGCTTCGAACAGGCCCATCGCGGCACGCTGTTCCTGGATGAAATCGCCGACATGCCCATCGAGCTGCAAGCCAAGCTGTTGCGCGTCCTGCAGGACCGCGAGATTCAGCGCCTGGGCAGTTCCGAAAACATTAAGGTGGACGTCCGCGTGATCGCCGCCACCAACGTCGATCTGCTGGAGCGGGTTCGCCAGGGAAAATTCCGCGAGGACCTCTACTACCGCCTCAACGTGGTCCCCATGGTGGTACCGCCGCTGCGGCAGCGCGACACCGACATTCCGCTGCTGGTGGACCATTTCGTGAAGAAGATCTGCCAGATGGAAGACATCCCGGAAAAGTCCCTGGCGCCGGAAACTCTCGCCCGCCTGCGCGCCTGCCAGTGGCCCGGCAACGTCCGTCAGCTCGAGAATTCCGTGGAAATGGCAGTGGCCATGAGCGGCGACCGCCAGGTCCTCTACACCGGCGATTTTGGCCTGCCCAGCGCCGCCGCCGCACGGGTGATCCCATTCGAGATCCCAGTCCCTCCCGGCAACGATTCCGATTACGTGGATTTCGAGACGGCCGTCAACCAGTTCGAGCGCACCATGTTGGAACGCGCCCTGACGAAAACCTCCGGCAACAAGACCGCCGCCGCGGAACTGCTGGGCCTGAAGCGCACCACTCTGATCATGAAGTTGCGCAGCTTTCAGCCCGGTACGCCGGCGCTGGCAAGCTAGACCGAGTTTGGGGACTGACGAAACTGTCCCAAGGCGCGCAGCCACATTCGAAGAAACAGTATATTGCCCTACGCCGGGCGGACAGTTCCGTCTGTCCCCGTGGTTTTCGCCCCGTCCGGGAGACTCCACGTGGCGCATCCACTCGTGCGCGATGCACAATCGGACACCGACGTTTATTCAGGCCCGCAGATCGTCTTATGTGGGGCAGGTTGGCAACCTGCGGCCGAGTGGCACTCGGCCTGGTCGGCATTTGCATGCTGCTCGGCAGGCCGAGTACCACTTGGCCGCAGGATAGCATCCTGCCCCACATAAGACTGCGCATTTCCCGTAAGGGGGAAAAGCACGTAGCATTGTCCACTCGTGCGTGCCGGGTTCAGACGACACCCCAACCACTCATGGCGATGCCGTCGGATTCCCGCAGTTTCCGAGGTTCTCCGCCGGGCATCCCGATGAGTCGGGATGCGGCGCGCACGAGTGCGCACGCCACGAGCTTCCGTCTCGACTACGTGGGGGGATTGTCTCGGGCCTTTTGCGCGACGCCGCCCTACATAACGCGCTAGTTCTCGGCGTGCAGCATGTGGTGCAGCTTCAGGACTAACTGAACCTCGGCGGGCGGCGTTCGCAATGCGGCGGCGATCCCGAATATCGTCTCGCCCCTGCGGTACATTCGCAGTACCTGCGCGCGCTTGGTCGGATTGAGACCCGGTACCTTGGGGGCGCTCACCGGGCATTCTTCGATCTGCCGGACGGTTTCGCGAATCCCCTGCACTTCCAGCGAGAGGTTGGAAACGCCGCTCGACGCCACGCGGACCGTGTCCCGGGTCTCCATTTGGATTCTCTTCAGGTCGCGGCGGTTCTTGAGGAACAGGCCCACGATTACCGCATAGCTGACTACCAGCGGAATGTAGTGCGAGAGTTGTTCGGAATTCAGTGGGAATTGCATGGTAGTGTCACTCCTGGAAATGGCCTTTCAAAACCGGTGCATTGCGAAGACTAGGTGAAGTCGAATCCAGGCGCTCGCTGCGGCTGGCGATCTCGGAAACGCGGACGGCATAGTTGCCCTGCACCATGACCGTCTCGCCGCGGGCGACCACGCGCCCGTTCACCAGTACCTCGACGGGCTCGTCCACCGAGCGGTCGAATTCAATCATCGATCCGCTACCGAGCGCCATCACTTCGCCCAATAGCATTTGGGTGCGGCCGAAACGTAGCGTTACCGGCAGCTCGATATCTAGCAGTATGTCCAGGTGCGGGTCGGCCGCGGTCATACTTTCCTCTTCGGATGAGATAGCCAAACTCTCTCGATATGGCTGCGCAATCGCAAAATTCCCTGGGCGCGGAGCTGCGCGATTCTCGACAGGTGCATCCCTACCACCTCGGCAATCTCCCTAAGGTTCAGTTCTTCGTAGTAGTAAAGACTTAGTACCGTCCGCTCCATCTTGGGCATACGTTCGATGGCTAGCCCCAGGATCCGCTCCAGTTCGCTGCGCTCCACCACGTGCGACGGCAACTGTTCGGGATCGTCGGAGATGAAATTCAGCAGGTCCATGCCGGGATTGTCGCCGGGGGCGAACTCCAGGCGCTCCAACTCGATGGACTGCACCTCGGCCAGCCATTTCTGATATTCGGCCAGTTCGATGCCCAGTTCGGCGGCGATCTCTTCCTCCAGCGGATCGCGTCCGTAGCGCTGCTTGGCGCGGTGAATGGCGGCTTCGATCAGGCGCGATTTCTTGCGCGTTTCCCGGGGCGCCCAGTCCATCTCCCGCAGTCCATCGAGGATGGCGCCGCGGATCTTGCGCTCGGCGTACGTATTCAGTTGGACGTTGAGCGATGGATCGAAATGATCGATGGCAGCCAGCAATCCCACTACGCCGCTCGAAATCAGGTCGTCGAGGCTGACGTAATCGGGCAGCCGGTCGTGGATGCGTTTGGCGATCAGACGCACCTGGGGCAGATGCTGCATCACGAGCGCTTCGCGTTCGCGTGCTGCGTCGTCATCGACGGCGGGCGTGTATCCGTAAGTGCCGGTGGCCATGTGCTCGTTTCAGGCTATTGCCTGTATTGCTTGGGGCAATTGCCATACCATTGAGTCCGCGATGCGCCGCACGTCGGCCGGCTCCAGATCTTCGGGAACGGACTGCCCCGTGGCGAAGAAAGAGAGCGGCAAATCGCGGCGCGCAGCCTCGCAAAACATGGCTGCGTATGAAGTTGCTTCGTCGAGGTGGGTGAAGAGCAATTTCGACGGGCGGAACGCGCCATACAGGTCGGCCGCCTGGCGCAAAGCCTCGGGGCGCATGGACGCTGTCAGAATCAGGTGCGTGTCAATCTCTTGACGCCGCGCCAGCAGGTTGGCCAGCCCGGTACCCACTTCGGAGAACAGTTTGGCGCTATAGCCCGGCGTGTCGATGAACAGCATGGTGTCTTCGGGCGCGTAGTCGATCACCTGCGCCAGCGCCTCGGGCGTGTCCACGGCCTCGAATGGCACGTCCAGAATGGACGCGTAGGTCTCCAGTTGGCTGGCTCCGCCCACGCGATGCGTATCGACGGAAACCAGGCGGATGGCTTTGCCCGCCGCCAATCCCCGCGATACCGCCAGCTTCACCAGGGTAGTGGTCTTCCCCGCCCCGGGAGGTCCCACCAGCGCGGTTACCGGGCCCAGTTCGAAGTCCACGGGGCAGCGCGCCGCAATCTCTTCCTGCGTCTCCTGCAGCAGGCTGGCATCGTCCCAATCGGCGCCTGCCGCGCGGGGACGCGAGATATCCAGCACCGCGCGCCGCTGCATACGGCCCTTCACCGCCTCGGCGATATGGCGCGCCAGCGCCGCTTCCACGCCGGCTTTCACCAGCACGCCGGCCACCCACGAAGTATTCCGCTGGGGCGCCGCCGCGGGGCGCAATCCGGTGGTATCGCGAGCCAGCAGATCGCGAATCTCTTCCGCGCTGCGCCGAATTTCCTCCAGGGCGTCGGGCTCGGGCGACGGGCTCTCATCGGTGTCCGGCGAGGACGGCGTGTCGGCGTACTCCCCGAAAACCACCTCGTACTCGCCCAGGTGGCGGGCTTCCGGAGGCGCCTCTTTGGTATCCAACAGCAGAGCGTCGGGCCCCATTACATCGCGCGCCTGGGCCATGGCGTCCTGAATCGATTTCGCGAAAAACGATTTCACGAAAAAGCGCGGACTCGGTTCTGCGTTTGTCATGTCTATTGAATCACTCCTAGAGACACTACCTTGGCTTCCATGGGAACCTCGTTATGCGAAATGAAGAACAAATTGCGAATGGTCGGTTCCACCATCTGCCTCAGGAAATACCGCGATCCCGAACTCACCACGGCCACCACCGGAGTTTCCGGATTTCCCACCTTCTGCGAGATGCGGTGCAAGAGGTCGCGGATGGTCTGCGGGGACAATGTGGCATGGCTGTTCTGCTCTCCGTGTTGCACGCTGGATTCCACGGTTTGCTCCAGCCCCGGCTCGATCAGGAAGGCCGGCAGGTCGCCGGTGCCGTTCAGGAAGGGCTTCACGACGATGCGGCGCAACGCCTGGCGGACATATTCCGTCAGCAGCACCGGGTTGCGCGTGGTCACGGCGGCCTCGCCCAGGGCCTCCAGGATGGTCACCGAATCGCGAATCGAGACGCGCTCCCGCAACAGGTTCTGCAAGACGCGCTGCACCGTGGAAAGCGGCAGCAGCTTGGGCACCAGGTCTTCCACCACCTTGGGATGCTCCAGCGCCACGCGGTCCATATACTTCTTGGCGTCCTGCCGCGAGAACAGCTCGGGAGCGTACCGCCGGATCAACTCCGCAAGGTGCGTGCCTAGAACGCTTACGGCGTCTACCACGGTATATCCGCTGCGGCGGGCCGCGTCGGCCTGTTCCGAGAGCACCCACCAGCCGCTCATTCCGAAGGCGGGTTCCCTGGTTTGCCGTCCGCCCTTGGGCGGTTCCACCTTGCCCACCGGGATGGCCAATTCGTAGCCGGCCGGCAGCTCGTAGCGGGCGATCTCCGCGCCTTTGAGCGAAATTACGTACTCGTTGGCCTTCAACCCGACGTTGTCCACCACGCGTACCGGCCCCAGCAGAAATCCCATGTCGCCGGCCAACTGGCGCCGGATGGTAGCGATGCGCTTGATGAGCGGCGAATCCTGCCCCCCTGTCACAAATTTGACGAGTCCCAGGCCCATCTCGATGGATAAGGGCTCGACATGCAGCAGCGACTCCAGATTGTCCTTGGCCGCAGCCACCGGCTTGGCGGCCGCTTCGGCCTTGGCCACCGCCGTGCTCTTTTTCTTCATCCGCCAGGCGATAGTGCCCAGGCTGGAGCCCATGATCAGGAACGGGATGGTGGGCAGACCGGGGAACAATCCCAGGATTCCCAGAACGCCGCTCGCCAGAAACAGGGGCTGCGGGCTGCCGAACAGTTGCCTGGAGAAGTCCGTTCCCAACCGCTCGTCGGAGCTGGCGCGGGTGACGATCAAGCCGCCCGAAATGGAGATCATCAGGGCCGGGATTACCGTCACCAGGCCGTCGCCGATGGTCAATACGGAGTAGGTTTCGATGGCCTTGCGCAGGTCCATTCCGTGCTGCAGCACGCCGATCAAAAAACCGGCGATGATATTGATTCCAGTGATCAGAATGGCCGCCACGGCGTCGCGTTGGGTGAACCGCGACGCACCGTCCATGGCGCCGTAGAACTCGGCTTCGCGCGCCAGGTTCTTGCGCCGCGCGCGGGCCTCGTTCTCGTCGATCAAGCCGGCGCTGAGGTCCGAATCGATGGACATCTGCTTGCCGGGCATGGCGTCCAAAGTGAACCTCGCGGTGACTTCCGAGATGCGCACCGCGCCATGGTTGATCACCACGTACTGAATGGCGATGAGGACCAGGAAAATCACCGCGCCGATGATATAGTTACCGCCCACCACGAAGTTGCCGAAGGCCTGGATTACTTCGCCGGCCGCGCTGGTCCCGGAGTTCCCGTTCATCAGAATGAGTCGCGTCGCCGAGATACTCAACGAAAGGCGGAACAGGGTTAACAAAAGTAAGGTGGTGGGATAGACACTGAAGTCAACCGGCTTGCGGATATACATGGCGACCATCAGCACCACGGTGGACATCATCACGTCGATGACGATGAGCCCGTCCAATATGAACGGCGGCAGGGGCGTGATCAGCGCGATCACCACGCCCAGCACGGCCAATGGTACGCCGAGTTCTTTCCAGTTAACCGAAGATAGCCAGGCGAAGTTACCCTTGGATGGTTGTGCGAGCGCTTTCGTCGGTGTCAATCCAGTCTGCTCCTGTCCCGGGCTCTACTTATATGCAGGTGGGGTGCCATTTGCGGAACGGGCGAGTAACCGGCGGCCGATTGGAATTGCGCCGCCAGATCGCGCTGCCGGAAACACGGACGCGTCCAATTCGGTGGCTGGGGATGAAATTCCGCGCCACGACTCCCGCCGCGTCAAGATTAGCCGCTGGCGGAATTCCGTCGCCTGTCACCGAATTGCTCCGCCGGCGTGTCCGCGGACCGAACCGTCGCATTCCGACCCTCGCGAGCCGGGCTCCGTCAAAAATGATGTGATATCGTATGTGATGTGAGGCTCGTGCTGGACACGGGCGCTGTGGTTGCGGCCATGCGGAGCCCGGGGGGCGCCTCGGCGGCCATCGTTCGGGCGGTGCGAGGGAACCGGGCTACCCTGTCGTTAAGCGTGCCTCTCGCGTTGGAGTACGAAGCCGTCTGCCGAAGGCCCGAGCATCGGATGGAGGCCGGTCTTTCCATTCGGCAAGTGGAGATCTTCCTGGATGCCATCGTCGCTATGGGAGAACCCGTGGAAACGCACTTTCTGTGGCGGCCGCAATTGCGCGATCCGAACGACGAGATGGTTTTGGAGGCGGCGGTGAATGGCAGGGCGGACGCTCTGGTGACATTCAACGTGCGGGACTATGGAACCGCGGCGACCCGGTTCGGCGCGGAAATCCTGCTCCCGAGCGAAGCGATAGCGAGGCTCGAACGATGAAAGAAACCCGAACATATCCTTTACGCCTGCCGCGTTCGCTCAAAGAAACGGTAGAGCGGTTAAGCCGGGAGGACCGCACGAGCATCAACCAATTCGTGGCCACGGCGGTGGCGGAGAAGGTCTCGGCGCTGCAGACGGCGAAGTATTTCGCGGACCGGCGGGCGCGGGCGGATTTCAAAGCTTTCGATAAGATCATGAAGCGGCGAGGTGGAACGCCGCCGCGGGAAGGCGATGAGCTGCCGTCGTAAGCGCCGGGGCGGACGAAGTGGGCGGCAAAGCGTCGCGGGGAGCGTTTGTCGGCGCCGACCGGCGAATGCGCGCGCTGCGCAGCCAGGTCAACGGCACGGGCGTTTCTCGTCGATTCGACGGCCGGCTTGCCCAACTTCCGAGTGGCGCGATCCGACCGAAGCTTCCCACATCGGGGACTGCGCGGTCCTTTGCTCCCTTCTGCGGCTCGGCGAGATCCCGTATACTCTTAGCTATGCGAACGGCGTTATTGGCAGCCTGCTGCGCTCTGCTCAGCGTCAGCCTGGCACCTGCGCAGAACGACGCGGATGAAGTACTCAAAACTGAAAAGGCTCTTCACGAGGCCAAGATTCACAGTGATGTCGCCGCCCTTGATCGGATACTCGCCGATGACTTCATCGAGATTAACCAGTGGGGAGTCGTTCGGGATAAGCGTTCGATCTTAGATCTTTATCGCACTTTGAAAGTCACATCATTGAATACGAGCGACGAAAGTGTTCGAGTGACGGGCGATACGGCCACCGTGATCGGCATCATGAGCACTTCATCCGTTACAGGGATGGGCCGATTTCTCTTCATTCAGACATACGTGAAACGGGGTGGCCGCTGGCAGGTGTTGTCCATCGCCCACGTATTTCACGTCAACCCGGACACGATGCATACCGAAGATCCAGGCGGCCCCGAGGCCGTCCGACCGCCCCGCTCGAGACTGCAGTGAGAAGCCGCTCTTGAAACGCCCACCTGGGAAGCGTCGGCACTGTCCATACCGCCCACTCGGAAACGCTCCACAAGGCAGCGTAGCTTCCAAATCACCGAAGTGCCGCGGCAGCCGGATTGCTCCCCGCAAGCCCTTCTCCCCGCTCCTGAAGGCCATCCCCGTCCTCTCCCCGCGGCCGTCCGGACGGCATCTCGATGCCCGGCTTTTCGGGAGCCGCATGGGATCCTGAACCCGCCACGGAAGTTTGGCAAGACTCGCGCCAAGGCGAACGCCACCAGACATTCCGGCACGGTAGAATTGCGCGGGGATCTCCTGTCCCACGTCCACCGACTTATACCGGGCCTGCGCCAGCGGTGGATTCTCGATCGGCGGAATCTGGCTGTCGATGGCCTTATGCTTGATCCGCAACGCGCGCTTCAATCACGTGACGCCAATTCACCTCGCCATCGGCCCCCCACCGTGTTGGAGAAATCTCCGGAGCCGGCATCGAGCCCGGCTCCGGAGCTTGTTTCAATCGAGATCGAGCGCGATCGGCGTGGAGCCCGTGACACCGTTGTTGTAAGTGAAGTTCACGGTCAGAGTCACGTGGCGCACGCTCGATGGCCAGATCAACTTCACGGTCGCCGAGCCTCTGCTGTTGGGCTGGATCGTTCCTTCGGAGACCGGAAATACCGTCTGCGGACTTACCGTCACCACGCCGGTTCCGGTCGCAGTGATATTCGTAATTCCGGTGATCGCGGCGTTTGTCGCGATGCCCGGGCCCTTATCGATCAGGTAAATGGTTATGTTACGCACGCCGCCGCTGCCGGTCCCGCCGCCGTCGTCTTCGACTTCCGAATTGGCGGCCGCCACGACCATGGTCGCTGCGCTGAAGTTCGCCGTCACGGCCGCCGGCCCGCTCAAGGTGATGTTCTGAGGGTTAGTCGTTCCGGTGAGCGCGCCGGTGAAGTTGCTGAACTGATAGCCGGTATTGGGAGTAGCCAACACACTCACCGGTGTGCCGGCTAGGTGGAACCCATTGCCGGTGGCCGTTCCGCCAGCGGACGGGCTGGCTTGTACGGTCAACATCCATGAGGTGGAGTAGTTCGCGGTGTAAGTGGCGGCCGCGGCAGGGGCCGTAATGGAGTGCGCGGCGTCTCCTCCGTCGGACCAGTTCAGAAACTGATATAGGGCGCCGGGGCCGGACTGCTGCGAAGCAGCGGATACCTGATGCGGCGTTCCGGCGGTCCAGTCGAACGACGCCGGAGTGGTATAGGCGGCGCCGTCCACGGTAACCTGGAGACCCGCCGGAACCGAAGTGACCGTGATCGTCTCCGACGCGCTCTTCGTGAAGTTGCCAACCACGTTGTGAGCAGTGTCCATAGTTATGGCCGCCGGGTTCGCAGTTACAACGACGTTTCCCGGCTGAATGACGAAACTCGTGAAGGTATAGCCCGCAGTGGCCGTCGCCGTCGCGTGAACGGACGTTCCGGTGTCGTAGAAACCGTCTGTGGAAGCCGGCGAAACCGCGATGCTGCCGAATGCCGGGTTGTTTGCTTGGGTGGTCAGCAGATACTGCGCTATGTACTTCCCCGACAAGCTGGTACTCGAGGTCGTCATGGTGACGGAGTGCGTGGCTGCGCCGCCGTCGGACCAGCCTACGAACCGGAACTGATTGTCACCGCCGCTGCCCGGCTGTACGGGCGCCGCTCCCACCGAGTGGACCGAGCCCGGCGCCCAGCAGAAGGCACTCGAGCCGTGGTAGGTACTGCCGTCCGCGACGAACACCAGCGTTGCGGGCGCCACCGAAATTGTCATCTGCGGATCCAGTCTGAACTGTACGTCGATAGTCAGATCGGGTTTGGTTGCGAACGGCGCATGGATGAGGATTGAACCGGTGTTGAGGCCCAGGAGCAGCTTGCTGGTATCGATGGTGACGGTGAGTGTGGCGGGCGATTGCGCCGCTGAAGCGGTGACCGTGATCCACGGCGAGTTCGCGCTGGGCGTCGCGGTGAACGGGCCGCCCGTGGTAATGTCGATGGTACCCGTTGGCTTGCCGCAATTTCCCAGGCTCAGGGAAGTTGTCGAGACATTCAGGTCGTCGGTTACCGACAGCGTGACCGGTAACAGGTGCAGCATTCCGCCGCCGCCCGCCGGATTCACGTCGCTGATGCCGATCTGGTTGAGGTAGGTTCCCGGCTGCAGTCCCTGCACTGTGGCTGCGATCAGCGAAGCGGCAATGGTAGACCGTCCATTACCCTCGAAGGCGTTGACGAATTGCGGAGAAAGGCCGGCGGATCCCATGTCCGGGATTACGCTGAAGATCAAATGGCCGCCGTCGCCGCCTTTTACGGTACCCACCGCGCCACCTGGCCCGGATTGTCCTGGCATGCTCGGCAGCGGATCGCCGCGGTGCCACTTGAGGCCGATCTCGGTGGGGGTCAGCGTCACGGGATCCGGCGTTCCGACCGGCGCCACCTGGTAATTCAGCCAGATCGGAAGCTGGGCGTATGTCAGCGGGTTGATGAGGCCGGGGCTTATGTACAGCAAAGCCGCCTGCTCAAAGGCGCTCTCCGGCGCCCAAAAGTGAAATGCCGAACCAAACTCCCGCTGGCAGGTCTGCTCGCCGTTAGCCCACACATCGAAGCTGGCGGTTACGACGTCCTCGAACTGCCCGGGGCTGGAGCGAAGCGGGAACGTGCCGGTTGAACTTCTGGGGCCGGCACAGAGAAACGGGTGCCGGTTGGTGGCGGGCTCCCGCTGCCACGCCGGTTTGTTGGCGTTGTACATGTTGAGAGTCACGGGCCCGGTATCATTTACCGTGATTGGGCCTGTGGCCGATCCGGACGGCGCCAGCGTCCATAAGGAGCCCGCCTTGCGATCGTCGGCGGTGCGAAAGTCGAAGTCGGAGCCGAGGATGGAACCGTGATAAGCGTCTCCCCCGGTGTCCCAGAAATCGATGTTCACGATTCCAAAAGCGCACTCCATGGCGCGCTGTACCGCCCCGCCGTCCAATAGTCCCGAACCGCCCCCACTGTTGGACGAGAAGATATCGGCATTCGCCTCGATCGCGTTGAGCGCATTACTGCCGCTGCGGTCTTCTCCTATATAGGAAAACTGGTAAGCGGGGCGATTGGGCACGACGTTGCCATCGGTGTTCTGGCATTGGCTGAACCCCTTGGCGTCCGAATACCCGTCGTTCATCACCACGTAGTTCCAGTCCCAAATCCACTGCGATTCGTTGAGCCCCATAATGAGGATCTGTTTGCCGCTGGCGCGCATGTCGCGCAGTGAGGGCCAGGACGGGTAGACCACCCCGTGATTGCCGATCACGTAATTCTGATAGACCAGATCGCCGAGATATTGGGCAATCGGCGCGTTCAGGACATCCGTTTCAGAAACGGAGTTATTCAGCCGTAGGATAACGAACTCGCCGGGATTGGCCCTCAGCCATGCCGCGATCTCCTGCACGCCATAGGCGAACAAACGGCCGTATGTCGTGCCTCCGCAGATGGTGCTATCTAGCCCCACGCTGTTGTGGCAGAGGCGCAGTTCGCCGTCGTAGAAATGAGGATCCAGGCGGATATAGCGCGCTCCATCCTGCAGTTGGTCGGTGATGGATAAGGTCTGGTCGGCTACGAAATTGGACGTGAATCCGATGTTCGAGCCGAGAAACGAAAACGTGATGCCTACATCGGCGGGGCGCACTCCCTCGCGGTAGCTGCTGAACGAGTTATGGGTGCCGAAAAACGTGATCCAGTTGAGCGGTTGGTCCGCCTGCACACTGTATAGCTGGTTGTGCATCGCCTTGCCGATTTCGGTTGTCTGGTAGGCGTCCGGCAGCGTTCGACGGTTCGCATTGACACATATTCCGTTCTGCGGCTGCAGTCCGTAATCGCACGGCATGAGTGTTCCGTCGTTGCTGTTGAGCAGCAGTTCCGGGTTGCTGAAGGTACAGACATTGCCTCCTTCCGTACCGCAGGAGACGGTGTAAAGGGCTTGTGCCACGGCGGTATTTGCCAGAAGAACCGCCCCGATTGTGAAGCTGTAAATCCATCTCATATCTCTTTCCTCCCTTTCTCTCTGAATTGGCTCTCCGGCAGAGCCAGGAATGGCAGACAGGTTAAAACCAACGGCGGGACGGTTACCCGCCGCGAGGCGATTGCCGTGCTGTGCATCTTTCCCTCCCGCCCGAGCGAGTAGCGCTCGGGACTTCTGGAGAAAAGTAGCAGTGTTTTGGCTGGGACAAGGAGTAATGACGGGATACGGCAGGGTTACGCCGGTGTGTTACGTCGCGGAAGTCGAGATTGATGGGGAGGGTGAATCTCTAGTCAGCTTATCTCACAGGTCGGAATGCCGGAATTTGTGGGGCAGGTTTTCAACCTGCGGCCGATTTCAATCGGCCTGCCGACCAGTGTGCAATTGCCGCCCAGGCGGGTTACAAACCCGCCGCAGGTTGAAAACCTGCCCCACAAAGGACCGCGTGCGAGACTCAATCAACACCGGCGTCCGGATGTGACAAAACCAAGTGGCATTGCGTACGAGTACGTGCGCCACGACTAGCGGCTCAGCGTCAAACCGGTGGAACCCTTATAAGTCCCGCCGTTCGCCGAGTACGCCACCACCAACCGAACCCTGTCCGCTTCGGGAGGCCACACGAAAAGCAGATTGGCACCGGCCGTCTTCCCCGGCGCAATAGTCCCCACCGCCACCGGCAGAACTGTGAGCAGACTCACAGTGCCGGAGCCGCGGGACAAGACCGCAATCCCCGTGATGGAATCGATCTGCGCCTTTTCCGCGGAAACTGGTCCGGTGTTACTCAGGTTGAACGGCACCAGCCTGGTTCCCGGCGACGGGCCGTCGCTTCGGTTGCCGGCCGAAACGTAGACGTTCGGCAACACCGCCGCCGCAAGCGCCAGCAGCGGAACCAGTGCAAACCGCGCCCTCTTCAAGTTCGCGCCTCGCCGCGAGCGTTCCGCATTTTCATCGTCCAGCGCCGCCCCCTTCGAAAGCGCGCTTGCAGACGAAGGTACCAGCGTTTCGGAACTGGCTGAAGTAACAAGGCGATACGGAGGGGAAACACGACCCTGTAACATCATGTTCACCCGGCGATTTCAATTGTCCGGAAGTTTCGGTTACTGCACGAAGATGCTGCTGCCGTCGCGATCAACCTGGGTGAACAGAACCCATCGGCCGTCGGGCGAAAGCGCCAGTCCCCCGCCCCACGCCGGCGGACGTTGCAGGTCATAGACACGACGCGTACGCCTCGTGGCGAAATCCAGGTATTCGATGGCTACGTCGTCGCCGGCCCGGCGGATATAGCAAATCCCGTCCTTTGTCAGTGCCCAGTTGGACCAGTCGGCACGCCTCAGGCCGCCAAGCACGCGCTCCGCTTCGCCCGCAGGCAGGCCGTTGCCCAGCCGCACACGCCACAGACTGCGGGAATCTCCCGCGCTGGGAGAATCCAGAAAGAAGAGCGTGCCGCCATCGGGAGATTCGCCGGCGACGACGGCCCCCTGGCGGGTAATCTGGAAAGGGCTGCCACCGGTGGCGGGGATCTTCCAGATTTCCGGCCTTCCGGTGCGCGTGGAATCGAAATACACCGAGTCGCCGTCCCTGGAAAACACCGGCACGCTGTTGTCATACCCGTCGGCCAGAAGCGCGCGCGGGGGGCCCCCGGTGGCGGCGACCACGTGAATTTCGGCCTTGCCGGCGGGGTGCCACTCGAACACGATCTGGCGTCCATCGGGCGACCAATGCTGACTGCCGATGGCGGCGCCCTTCCCGTCCACCAGGCGGGCGGGTTGTTTGCCATTGGCGTCGGAAACCCAGATGCCGCCGGCGCCCGAGCGTTCGCTGCAGAAAGCGATCCGGCTTCCGTCGGGCGAGTACTGCGGACTGCTATCGGCAACTTCGGAAGCGATCAGCGGCAGCGCCGCGCCTGAACCGTCGAAAGGTACGCGCCAGATGTTGGTGTCGTAGTTGTAGACCACCAGCGCCACATGCCGGCCGTCGCGGGAGACAGCCGGAGGCCCGGCATCCATGGTGGCCGGCGTGAGCCTGGTCAACCCCGTCCCGTTGCGCGTAATCCACCACAGTCCCCGGATGGCGCCGGCCCGCCGCGAGGAAAACAGCAGGCTACCGTCGGGCAGAAAGGCGAGTCCGCTGATTCCTTTGCCATCGAAGGTCAGGCGGGAAACGGCGCCGCCCGATCGCGGCACGGTGTAGATGTCCTCCTCGCCGGACCGCGGCGTGGTTCGTCGAAAGGCGATGAGTCGAGAGTCGTGCGAGATGGCCGGGATGCCGTCCCCACGCCACTCGGGCGGAGGGTTGGTGAGACGAACTTTATCTCCGCTGCGCATCGAGATCCGCACCACGCCCCGGCTCCCGTTGGCTTCCTGTTCGGTGGAAACGAGCCATTGGCCGTCGTTCGACCAGCTTAGGGTCGATGCCGGCCCGCCAAGATCCATCAGCTTCCGTTCTCCGCCGCCATCGGCGCGAATCAGAAAGACCCCGGCCTGGTCGGGCGTCGATGCGCGCAGAAATGCAAGCTGCGAGCCATCGGGCGACCATACCGGCGACCGCGCATTGTTCTCGTCGCGCGTCACGCGCCGGGGTGCGTCGGCGTCCAGGCGCTGGATATAGATGTTGCGATAGCGGTCCCCGGGTTCTTCGGCGTCGAGTGCGACGGCGTCCGCGGCGGGCGAAAAAGCGACGTTGTTAGGCGAGCCGGTGAGCAACAGTGGATGCAACCGGTCGAGCGTTTGGGGCCGGGCACGCGATTGCAGCCACCACCCGGCGACCAGCAACACAGCGGCGGCCAGTGCAGCGTAAACCGCAACCGCCTTGCGTCCGCGAAAAGGCGCCGGGCTCGCGGATGCCGCCTGCATGGGAGCAAGGCGTTCGAAGCTGGGAATATAGGTTCCCCGCGGAATTACAATTCGGATGGGTTCATTTGCGCCTTCGCGGCCGTAGTAAGCATCCAGGCGGTCGCGCAGCCGTCCGGCCGCCACGCGGACAACGGGATCGGTCTTCGGGTCGTAATCCGGGAGGCGGCCGAACACCTTCACCCCAATCACGGATTCCTTCAGTGACGCTCCCTCGCCGCGAAGCACCGCCTCCACCAGGAACTCCAGCAGGACGCGGCTGCGGTCGGAGCGCTGGAATTCCAGGCTCTTGAGAATGGCGGCCAGATGCGGCCGAATCGCCCCATGCGCGTCAGGACCGGTACCCAGTCTCGTAGCGTCGCCTTCTCTGAAAGTTGGCATCAACGTACGAACAAGATCTCGAACGAAGGTGACGCGAAGCCGTCACCCGTCCGTAACGATCTGTCACTTCGAATTTTCTCATTGTACTACCGACTTTGCTTTGACGCCCGGCAACGCAAACGGAAATATCCAGCCGAAAAGCTTGCGCCGGCCTGGGCCGCACGCCGGGCCGGTGACAAGAGTCTTGTCGCGGCGTTTTGTAAGTGACTGAGGTTAAACCACGTATGGCATTCTCCGTGACAAGAGTCTTGTCACGAGCGCCGCCACCTACCGCCTGCCGTTCATCATCTTGAAGATGTACGCCAGCACTTCGGCCACGGCCCGGTAGAATTGCGCGGGGATCTCCTGGCCCACTTCCACCGACTTATACAGAGCCTGCGCCAGCGGCGGATTTTCGATCAGCGGGATCTGGTGGTCGATGGCCTTCTGCTTGATGCGCAACGCCAGGAAGTTCTTGCCCTTGGCCACCACCTTCGGCGCCCCCGGCGCGTGCATTTCGTACTTCAACGCCACGGCGAAGTGCGTCGGGTTGACGATCACCGCGGTGGCCGTCGGTACCGCCTGCATCATGCGGCGCCGCGCCCGGTCGCGCTGCAGACGGCGGATGCGGCCCTTCATCAGCGGGTTGCCTTCGGTTTCCTTGGATTCGTCGCGGATGTCCTGCTTACTCATCTTCAGGTCTTTCTGGTAGCGCTGCTTCTGCCGCACCAGGTCCACTGCGCCGAAGATCACAAATACGAACGAGGCCTTCCACAGCAGCGTTTCGATGCTGTCGGCCACCTGCGACGCGCCGGCGGGAATGGCCCGCAGCGGCAGCGTCAGGTAACTCTCGAAGTGATCCGACACCAGGTAATACACCGCCAGCCCGAAGACCGGTATCATCACCAGCGACTGTAACAGCGCCGGAACGTTCTGGCGGGGGATCTGGCGTAACTTCTCCATCGGGCTCAAGCGCTTGATGTCGGGCGCCAGCCGCTTGAGGCTCATGCCCATGCGCGTCACCACCAACTGCATCGCCAGCGTGATTCCCAGCAGAACTCCGCCCAGAATCGCCAGTGGAATCAGGCTGTGCAGCAACAGGTTGAGGGCCAGCGAGATTACTTCCTGCTGCCCCAGGCGGGGGCTCAAGGCATGGTTGAACAGCGCCGCCATACTGCCGCGGATGTCCATGATCCAGCGTCCGCCCCAGTTATGCAGCATGAAGACGAAGGCCAGGAACTGCATGGCGCTGACGAACAACTTGGCACTGGGGAACTGGCCCTCTTCGCGGGCCTTCTTCATGCGCCGCTGTGTCGGTTGTTCTGTCTTTTGGTCTTTATCCGCCATGAACAGTTACATCACTTGTGGGGCAGGTTAACAACCTGCCCCACTTCATCGTGCGATCAATCTCCAGGCCGCCGCCAGCGTGGTCGCGGCGGTCCCGCGGAACAGCGCCGGAATCATCAGCGCCACCCACCCCAGCAGTACCAGCCCCACCATCATCTTCACCGGAAACGCCAGGTGCAACAGTTGGAGTTGCGCATTCACGCGTCCCAGCAAGGCCAGCGAGATGTCCACCATCGAGAGTACCGCGATCATCGGCAATGCCAGGCGGAGCCCCGTACTGAACATCGTCGAACCCATGGCCACCATCTGTTCCGCCGCGCCGCGCCCCAACAGGAAAGCCCCCGGCGGACAGGTTTGCAGGCTGTGCGCGAAGATCTGCAGCACATCGCGGTCCAGCCCCGTGGCGAAGAACAGCATTCCCGATGCCAGTTGCGCAAACACCGCCAGTACGGTGGAATCGGCCTGGGTATTCGGGTCCACCGTGGAGGCGAAAGAGTAGCCGGCTTGCAATCCCATCACCTGCGCTCCCAGCGCCAGCCCGTCGGCGACGAACGCCACCGAGAGCCCGATGCCCACGCCCAGCCCGGCCTCCAGCAAAATCCACATTGCGAACAGGCCCACCGACGGATTCGCCGATACCTGCGGCCACACCGGGAATAGCGCGATGCTGACTCCGATGGTCAGCATGATTTTCGCCGGATGTGTCACCGCGGTCACGCCCGGCAGGGGCACAAACGCGAAGACGCCGGCGATGCGCACCAGCGTCAACAGGAAACCCAATAACGTGGAAATGGATAGGACCAGGCTACCGCCCATAACGGCTCAGATCCCCCAGGATCGACACCGTATAGGCCGTCATCTTATTCAGCATCCAGGGCATGGCCACGATGAAGGCCGTGAGAAACGCCACCAGGCGGGGCACGGCGGAGAAGGCCGAGTCCTGAATGGATGTCAGAATCTGAATCAGGCTCATGGCGATGCCCACGATGAAGCCCACGATCAGCAGCGGGGCGGCCAGGCAGAATGCCGTAAACAGGGCGTGGCGAAGCGTCTCGATCACGAATTCGGGGGTCATGCGAAGAAGCCTTTCATCAGCGAGCCGATCACCAGGTTCCATCCGTCGGCCAGCACGAACAGTAATACCTTGAAGGGCGCCGATATCATGACCGGCGGTAACTGCACCATACCGATCGAGAGAGTTACCGATGCAACCACTAAGTCGATCACCAGAAACGGCAGATAGAGCACGGCGCCAATCTGGAAACCGGCTTTCAGTTCGGAAAGAATGTAGGCCGGGATGAGGATCTTGAGGTCCAGATCGGCCGGCGTGCGCGGCGCGGGAGCGTGCGAAATGTCGATAAACAGTTTGACGTCCTTCTCGCGCGCGAACCGCGTCAGAAAGACTTTCAGGGGTTTGGTTCCGGCGTCGAACGCCTGTTCTGGGGTCAGTTGATTGGCCTGCATCGGTTCCCAACCCTGGTGGTACATGTCGGAAGCTACCGGCCCGATTATCAGGATGGTCAGGAACAGCGCGATCCCCACCAGCACCTGGTTCGATGGCGCGGTTTGCGTACCCAGCGCCTGGCGCAGAAAGTGCAGCACGATGGTGATCCGCAGGAACGGCGTGATCGACATGACCACCGCCGGCAGCAGCGTCAGCAGCGTCAACATGATGACGATCTGCATCGGCACGCTGAGCGTCTCGCCGCCCTTCGACAGGTCGATGCCCATCAACGGAGCCGCCGCTCCCGGTTTGGCCGCCGCCATCAGAGGCACGCTCAAACCGGCCGCCAGTACCGCCGCGAACATCATGGTTCCCAGTCGCCGTATCATTTCGTCACCGTTCCACTCCCCGCGGAAAGCTCCCAGTTCGTGCCGTCCACCACCGAGCAACCGCCTGGCGACACTCCGATCAGCAGCACCTTGCCGTCCACGCGGATGAGGTGCAGGGAATGTTGCGGCGTCAATGGCAGGCGTTCGAGCGACTGCATCCTGCGGCCGCTCGAACGCCTCAACCCGGCACCGGTGAACCGGGCCATGCCTTTGCCGCGCAGCCAGAACAGCGTGCCGCCCAGCAATCCCAGCACAAACAGAACAGCCAGAATCTGTTGTACGCTTTCCATGCTCAACTCTTGTCCCCGGGCTTCGGCATCTCGCCTCTACTTAATCAACGCCAGGGTTTCCTGCTCCATCTCGTCGCCGGTGGTGACCACCTTCGAAGCCGCCTGGTAACTGCGCTCGTACGCCAGGAGGTTGGTGAACTCGGTGGCCATATCGACCGTGGACGCTTCCAGCTCGCTGGCCTCGATCTGGCCCCGCCCGCCGGTATTGGCCGCGCCGATAACCGGAGCCGCGCTGGCCGCCGTGGCCGCCAGGTTGTTATCGCCCACCGACACCAAACTGCCCGGATTGCTGATGGACGCCACCGCTAATTGGCCCACGGTGGCCGTCTTTCCGTTTGAGTAAGTGGCCACCAGCGTTCCACCGGTCTCCATCTGGATTTCGGTAATCTGGCCGGCGGCGTAGCCGTCCTGCGTCGTCTTGCTCTCGGCGGACGTCTCGGCGTACTGCGTTATATCCTGAGTGCCGGTGCCGTTATTGGAGAAGAGATTCCACGAAATGGTCTGGTCGGTGGCGCCGTCGGCAAGACCCGTGATGGCGACGCTCACCGGCGTTGCGGCGGTGGTAGTTCCGCCGGAGGTTGAGGGTGGCGCCGGGCTCGTCAGATTGCCGTTGCCGTCGAAGCTCAACGTCCCGGTTGCCAAGGACGTGGGGGTTGTGCTGCCCGCCCCGCTGGTTAGATCCGCCGCGGGTATGGTCACGTTATAGGTCCACGTATTGGCGGCCGTCTTGGTGAAACTGACCGTCAGCGTATGGGCGGCGCCCAGCGAATCGTAAACTTGAATCGGCGTCGAGAAGCTCCCGTCCGTAGCTCCCACTGTCCCGTCCGCGTTCAGGTTGGCCAGCACGTCCATGGTGGTGGTGGCCTTCGCCGCGCTTTCCGATCCCGTCGGAACGGTGATGTCGCCCACGGCCCCGCTGGTATCCACGACGCCATTCGTCGCGTTCCAGCCCTGCACGTACTGCCCGGTGCTGGTGATCAGGTTTCCGCTGGTATCGAGTTGGAAACTTCCGTCGCGGGTGTACAGCGTCTGGCCGCTGCTGCCGTCCTGGACCACAAAGAAACCGTTTCCGGAAATCGCCGAATCCAACAATCCCGTACTGCTGGTGAGGACGCCCTGCGAGTAGACGGTGCTGGTCTGGATCGGTCCCACGCCCAAGCCGAGCTGTGCCGACGTGCCGCCCAGTCCGAGCGATTGCGACATCAGGTCCGCGAACTGCACCTCGGTCGTTTTGAAACCCGTGGTGTTCAGGTTCGCCAGGTTATTGCCCGTCACATCGATGGCCGTCGAGTCGGCCTGGAGGGCGGAAAGTGCCGTCGAAATCGAGGAAAGCATATGTTGACTCTTTCTCCTATGACTGCCATTCGTTACCGCTGATATTGCCGCCTTAGCCGTCCGCAAACTACGAACTGGACGTACTCGAGCTGGTATCGGAACTGGAACTGGAGCTCGACGACGACGTCGCCTCCGTGTGGTAGTTCTCGATGTCGGTCTTGATCGCCATCACCTGTTCCAATTGGCTGAACTGCGCCAGTTCGGCCACAAACTGCGTGCCGTCGGTGGGGTTCAGCGGATCTTGATTCTTGAGCTGGGCCACCAGCAGTTGCAGAAACATCGCCTCGTTGACGTCGGAAGTGGACGACGAACTGCTCGACGAACTGGATGAGGCGGCCGCCGCGGTCATTGCGTTAATTGCCGATGCCATTGGTCTCTCCTGTGGAATCCCCTTCTCCGGTGGCGCTGCTCTCCAGCGCTTCCACCCAGCGGGGACGGTTGAATGCGTTCTGGTTCTGTTGGCCGCCGTTCTGCTGCGACCCGTTCTGGCGATTCGATGAATCGCCGTAGTGCGATTGGCCCGAGGCGCTCTGCGAATCCTGGGATTGCGATAGCGACGCGGTGGCCGTCGTGGATGCGGTGGGCCGCCACGTATCGGCGCGGTATCCGTTGTCTTCCAGCTTCCCCACCAGTTCGGTGAGCCCCTGCCGCAGGCCGTGTGTCAGGTCCGCGTCGCCGGTGCGCACCGCTACGTGGACTTCGCCCGACTGCTGCACCACGCGAATTTCCACCTTCTCCTCGCCGGATTGCGTCACTTGCATCGATATGTCTTTGAGCGGAGCCGCCGCCGGTTTGGTCGCGCTTTCCGTGTGGACGGTGGCGGTTTCAGTAGTCTGCGCGGCAGCCTGGGTGCGCGGCTGCGCCGTTACGTCCGCCGACCGGCTGCTCTGTTCGAAGGCCGCCGCCACATGCTGCAGGGCCGCGGCCGGTTGGGCCGTGTCCTTGGCGTCCGAGGCGTCCACCGCGTCGCCGCTCGACGCCTTGTGCAACGCCGATGCGCTGGCCGCCGAAAGTTGCGTTTCGGAGGTCCGCCGGTAGTTCGTGGTGGTCTCCTCGGTGGCAGAGGCGGGCTGGACGCGCGCCGCAAAAGCCATCTCGGGTTTCGCCGCGCTAACGCCGGTCCCTTCGGACGCGCGCGAAGCCGCCGGCTTGTCTGATTGGGCGGCGCGCACCTTCGGCTGGGCATCCGTAGCGGAGGCGGAGCCGTCCACGTTGTCGGCAGCCGCTGCGGCCGCGGCGCTCATGGCGGTCCAATCCACTTTCAGGCCGCTGAGCGTAGCCGAGGCGCCGCGTTGCTGCGTATCCGTCGAATCGCCGGACGCATCTTCGCTGCCGTCCCTCTGCAGAAACTGAAATTGCAGCGGGAGCACTTGCGAATTCGCGGTCTGCGCCACAACCGTGGCCGTCGCGCCTTGAGTGTCGTTGGCTTTCTTCGAATCCTTGCTCTGTGTGGAGGTACGGCGCACCGTAGAGGTGCTGGTGCGAGCGGTCGAACTGGTGGTGGTGGTGCGGGGCGCGGCGGCAACTTCGGAGGACTCGGACTCTGCGGACTCTGTGGACGATGCCAGTCCGTTCAGTTGCGCGGCGAAACTGGCGCCCTGCGAACTTCCCTCGGCGGCCTGCGTGCGCATAGCCGCGGCCGGCATGGACGGCGTAGCGGCAACGGCGACAGAGGCAATCGTCACGCCTGCCGAAAATGCAGATCGCCAACCACTTCCCCCCGCTATTCTTTTCAACCGGATAGATCCGGCGTCGCGGTGTTGGGCTTTTGACTGTCAACCGCATTCGTCAAACATTTGACGAAGAGACTACCCTCTCATCGATACATATCGGCGCCCTCGCGAAGGTTTCTACGAACTATTCGCGACGTGCGGCCGGCCCTCTCGCCGCCATTTTCGGCACTCCTTAAGAAGCCGGAGTTTTGCCGTGCTTTCAGGCTATTGCAACCCTCGCCAACTCGCTCACCCGGCGGCGAAAGCCTCGCGAAACGGCGTCCGGGCGGCTCCGGCGCCGCGCTTCTCGATCCGCAACGGCACCCAGCTTGCTATCACCCTCGCGGTACGATTCTATGGATGCCTTGACAATTGCGGCTGCCAGCGGTCTTCGATCGCGAATGCAGTCTCTGGACCTGCTCGCCAATAACCTGGCGAACTCGGCGACCGCTGGATTCAAGCGCGACACGGAATATTACGGCCTCTACAGTTCCGACCAGTCTTCCGGCGATACCAACCTTCCCGTGATCGAACGTCAGTGGACGGATTTCTCCCAGGGCACCATGGAGGTCACCGGAAACCCCATGGACGTGGCGCTATCCGGCAACGGCTTCCTGGTAGTCAACGGGCCCAACGGACCTCTTTATACACGCAGCGGAAGTTTGCAGACACTTTCCAACGGTACGCTGGCCACCGCCGATGGATATGCCTTGCAGGACGCCACAACCGGGAACGCCATCACGGTGGCCGCGGGCAAGGCGGTGGAAATCTCCGCCGACGGAACCGTCAGTCAGGGTGGCCAGGCCGTCGGAAAGCTGAAGGTGGTGGATTTCAAAAACCTCCAGTCCCTGACCAAACTGGGAAATGCCTGTTTCCAGAACACCGACGCCGCCAATACACCCGTCGCCGACCAATCGACGGAAGTTCAGCAGGGAAAGATCGAAGGTTCGAATGTGCCGGTCGCCGAAGCCGCCATGCGGTTGGTGGGCGTCATGCGCCAGTTTGAGATGTTGCAGAAAGCGGTCGGCATCAGCAACGAGATGGATACCAAGACAATTCAGGAAGTAGCCCGCGTCGGGTCGTGAGACCGCCCGCGGAACCGAATAGGAGCAAACATGATCAGTAACGTCACCAGCAGCACGCAGGCGGCCGCGGCAACCTCCGCCTCCACATCGTCCTCGGCCGCGCAGGATCCCAATGTCACCACGGTGCTCACGCCGTTCGGCCAATTGTTCGTGGAAAACCTGAACGGCGGCGATCCGACGGTGGTGGGCTTCGACTACGGTCACGGGTACCAAAGCTCGTCCGGCGATTCGACTACAGCTTCCCTTTCCACTTCGTCTTCATCCAATACAGCTTCTTCCAGTTCCACTTCTTCCGCGTCCGATACGGCTTCCACCAGTTCCACTTCGTCTTCGTCCACTTCCGGAAGCATGTCTTCGAAGGCCGTTGCGTCCTCCACCACGACCTCCACTACCTCCACTTCCGGGGGTTCGATCCTTACCGGCGTGGATAGCGACGACCCGACGGACGTCCCCACCACCGAATCGGTCTTCGGCGATACTCCGTGGGAAACCGACGCGACCGGCAGCGGTCCCACCGGAACCTTCAGTTGGAATCCCCAGTATTTCGCCACCGTCGCCACGGCCGAGAAAGTGGCCGCCATGGTGGGCGGCACCGTGGTGGGCGTCAATACTATGGCCGAAACCCCCGCCAACCCCGTCACGCAGAACGAAGACAACGAAATGGTCGAACTCTCCGACGGCGGCATGATCAACGCCGGCCTGGTGGCCACCTTCTTTACCCACGGTTACCAGCTCTCCATGGTGAAACAGATGGTCGAGGACGAAGTCAGTTATACGCAAGCAGCGGTACAAGGAGTCTCCAAGACATGATACGCGCCTTATATAGCGCTGCCAGCGGCATGAACGCCCAGCAGCTCAATGTAGACAACATCGCCAATAACCTGGCCAATGCCAGCACGACTGGGTTCAAGTCTCGGCGCGCCCAATTTCAGGACCTTCTGTACCAGAACATGGTCCAACCCGGGGCGGCCGCCGGCCAGCAGACCACCGTGCCTAACGGCTTGCAACTCGGCCTGGGCACCCGCGCCGCTTCCAACGAAGTTATCTTTACTCAAGGCAACTTCACCGAGACCGATAACCCGTACGACGTGGTGATTCAGGGCAACGGCTTTTTCCAGGTGCGCCTGGCCAACGGCCAGCTCGCTTACACCCGCGACGGGTCGTTCACCCTCGATAAGAACGGCAGCATCGTGGATTCGAGCGGCGACGCTCTGGAACCGGCCATCACCATTCCGTCCAACGCACAGAACGTGACCATCGCCGCCGACGGCACGGTGAGTTATATGCTGCCCGGCCAGAGCGCCAGCCAGCAGGCCGGCCAGATCCAGATCGCCGGCTTCCAGAATCCCGCCGGCCTCAACAATATCGGCAAGAATCTGTACCAGCCTACCGATGCCTCCGGCGATGCTACGGTCGCCAACCCAGGAGGGCAGGAAGGTTTCGGGACGCTGCTGCAGGGCTACACCGAGCAGTCCAACGTCAGCATTGTCCAGGAGTTCGTCAACCTGATCGTGGCGCAGCGCGCATATGAAGCCAATTCCAAGGTGGTCAAAGCCGCCGACGACATGTATCAGCAGGTCAATAATCTCAAGCAATGAAGCCAGGGTCCAGTATCGAGATGGCCGTAAGACGCCTTATGTGGGGCAGGATGGTATCCTGCGGCCGAGTGGTACTCGGCCTAGTCGGCAATTGCATAATGGTCGGAAGGCCGAGTGCCACTCGGCCGCAGGTTGACAACCTGCCCCACATAAGACGGCGTGCGTGCCGCCACTTTCGCAGAACATGGCTTGTTCCGGTCGCGCTCGGTATTCTGGTGCGATTCGCTCCCGCGCAGACGCCGGCGTGCCAACCTGTCGCGGCGGACCAGATCGTCGGCAAAGACCTGGCCGCCGCTTTACCCGCATTTCACGCCCTGCCGCCCGATCTGCTGCTGGCCAACCTGCCGCCGCCCGGCTCGCGGCGCACCTTCCATGCGCCCGAACTTCTCGGTATCGCCAAGAGATATGCCATCGCCATCGGCGCCCCCGCCGACGTGTGCTTCGAATGGCCCGTTCAACCTCTCGACCGCAACCGCGTCCTGGAGGCCATGCGCCAGGGTCTGGGAATTCCCGAAGCGCATATCGAAATCGCCGACATGAGCCTGATCCCCGCTCCGCCGGGAGTTCTGGACTTTCCCCGCGAGCGCCTCGGAACATCCGCCCGCCCCGACCTGCTCGATCCCGTGCTGTGGCGCGGCGATGTCGTCTATGGCGGCAACCACCGCTTCCCCGTCTGGGCCCGAGTGCGCGTCTCGGCCCCCTGCAACCGCCTGCTTGCCGCGGAGAGTCTGAAGGCCGGTACGCCGCTGAAGGCCCGGCAGCTCCGCACTTCGAGCGGCCAATGTTCTCCCAGCGCCGTCCGCTCCAGCCTGACGCTCGACCAGGCGGTCGGCATGAGTCTGCGGCGGCCAGTCGCTTCGGGCGCCGAAATCGTTTCCGGCCTGCTGGCCGCTCCCCGAGATGTGAATCGCGGCGACCCCGTGTCGGTCCAGGTCTTTAGCGGCGCCACCCACCTGGAGTTCGTGGGCAAAGCCGAATCGGCCGGCAGCACCGGCGAAGTCATCGCCGTGCGCAACACCGCCAGCAACCGCATCTTTCAGGCCCGCGTAGACGGCCGGGGAAAAGCCGTGGTGGAGATTCCCTAGTAAAGGACTGCTCGATATGGTAGCGAAAACCTGCTTGAGTCTCGTCGCCGTACTGGTTCTGGCGATCCCGGCCACGGCCGCCGACAAGAAGAAGAAGTCCGCCGAACCGAGCGCGCTCGATCGTTACCTGCAGGAGGCGCTGAAGCAGCCGGCCACACCGGTGCAGCCGTCCGCCGGATCGCTCTGGTCGCCGGCGTCGCGCCTGACCGAAGTCGGCGCCGATGTACGCGCCGCTCAGGTGGACGATCTGGTTACGGTAGTGGTCAACGAACAGGCGTCGGCCGTGGCTACGGGCGCCACGAAGACCTCGCGCGCCACCGCCGCCAAGAGCGACATCAGCGCACTCGCCGGCCCCAAGAGCCCCACTGGCGGCGCGCAGAATCTTCTGAACCTGGCCAGTTCGCAGTCGCTCGATGGCTCGGGCACCACCAGCCGCGGCGCCACTCTGACCACCACCTTGAGCGCGCGCGTTACCCACGTTCTGCCCAACGGCTACCTGGTGCTGGAAGGCACCAAGGAAGTCATGGTCAACTCCGAGCATCAGGAAGTGACCGTGCGCGGCGTCATCCGCCCCGCCGACCTGACTACCGGGAACGTCATCAGCTCCAACCAGATTGCCCAGATGGAAATCAAGATCAACGGCAAGGGCGTGGTCAACGACGCGGTTCGCCGGCCCAACATTCTCTACCGCATCCTGCTCGGAATTCTGCCTTTCTGAGGTGCTTGCATGCGCAAAACTTTCATCGCTCTGCTGATGCCCGCCGTCCTGGTTCCCGGCCTGTCGATCGCCGCCACCGCCGCCACGCGCCTCAAGGAACTGGTCAACCTGGAAGGCGTCCGCGACAACCAGCTCATGGGCTACGGCCTGGTGGTTGGATTGAACGGATCGGGCGACCGCCGGCAGACCGTATTCTCCGCGCAGAGCGTCACCAATCTCCTGGCGCGCATGGGCCTCACGGTTTCCGCGACCGCCATCCAGGTGAAGAACACGGCGGCCGTGATGGTGACCTCCACGCTGCCTCCCTATTCGCAAGCCGGATCGCGGATCGATGTCACCGTGTCCGCCATGGGCGACTCCAATAGCCTGCAGGGCGGCGTGCTCCTGATGACCGGACTGCACGGCCCCGACGGCCAGACGTACGCCGTGGCGCAGGGCCCCGTGGTGTTGGGCGGATTCAGCGCCGGAACCGCGACCACCACCACCTCGCAAAATCATCCCACCGTGGCCCGCATTCCGAACGGCGCCATCGTGGAACGCAACGCGCCTTCCGTGGATGTCGGCAATAAGCTGCATCTGCAACTGCAGCGCGCCGATTTCGCCACGGCATCGCGCGTGGCCGGCGCTATCAACGAGCACTTCGGGCAGGTCGCCCACGCCGACAATGCCGGCCTGATCAGCGTCGCGCTGCCCACCGAGTATCAGAAGAAGACCACCGAGTTCGTCGCCGAGCTAGAAGCCCTGACCATCGAGACCGACCGCCGCGCCGCCATCGTGGTGAACGAACGCACCGGAACCATCATCATGGGCAAGGACGTGCAGATTGCGCCGGTGGCCATCATGCAGGGCAATCTGAACGTCGAAATCCAGAACGTTTCCATGGTCTCCCAGCCCAACCCCTTGAGCAACGGCACCACCACGGTCACGCAGCAATCCAACGTCAATGTGAAGCAGGAGGCGGCGCGCAACGTAATCCTGAAGCAGGGCGCCACGGTGGAAGAGCTGGTGCGCGCGCTGACTGCCATCGGGTCCACGCCGCGCGACATCATCTCGATTTTGCAGAATCTGAAGGACGCCGGCGCACTCGACGCCGAATTGAAGGTGATCTAAATGGTCGATTCCGTGAATTCCAGCAGTCTCACCGCGACGGGCGCCACCTCGCGCGCCGTCGATTCTCCCGAAAAGATCAAGGACGCCGCCAAGCAATTCGAGGCGCTGCTGATCGCTCAGATGATGAAATCGATGCGCGATTCCGAAGGCGGTTGGCTGGGTACGGGCGACGACGATTCCGCGCAGTCCGCCATGGAGTACGGGCAGGAAGTTTTCGCCCAGGCGATGTCGAACGGCGGTGGACTCGGCCTGGCGAGCATGGTTGCCCGCGGCCTGCAGAAGACGACCACCGAATCAACCGGGAAGCAATGAGATGGCGCAGGTATCAACCGAGGCCCGCAAGATGCCTTATGTGGGGCAGGTTGGCAACCTGCCCCACATAAGACTGCGCGTACGCTACACGTGCGAGGCAGCGGTGAAAACGGTCGTCCAGGCACTACGCCTTCCAGTCGTGCCCCGAGTGCGCGGCCCCGGTTTCCACCGGCGAACTTCCGCCCCAGCGGTCGGCAGCCGAGGCTCCGGCACACGCCGCCACTTCCCGATGAGTTGCCCCGTCGGCGGCCGCGGATGTCTGTGGCCGGATACCTTCCCATGCCTCTCCCAGCGTAGTGAGCAAGGCGTGGACTTCGGCCAACGGAGCGTCCTGGCGCTTCAGATTGGCCGTCAACAGGCGGGTCCGCATGTGCTGGTAGAGCCGCTGCAGCTCTTTGCTGATCTGGCCGCCGGCTTCGTGATTGAGCGAGGATTCCAGCTCGGAGAGAATCGCCAGGGTTTGCGAGATCGCATGGCACCGCGCCGGGACGTCGTCCGCCGCCAGACTGATACGCGCGCTGGAGACCAGGGTGAGGGCACGCTCGTACAGCATGCAGATCAACTCGATGGGATCCGCGGACAGAACTCGGCTTTCCAGATAGGCGTCTTTCCACATCTTGGTTATAAATCCTCTCTCCGGCGCTCTCGTTGTAAGTCATCCGCCATGTGTATCACTTCGCCCAGCGGCAGCTCACCCAGAACCTCGCCGGTTTCGCGATCGATAAGCTCAATCACCAGGCGTCCGTTCCGGTTGCGGCGCGAGCGTAATTCCCGCCGGTGGCCGACCCATTCGGAATCGTTGACGCCGCGAATCGCCGTTACGATTTGCCGCAACGTGGCCGCACTTTCCCCCGACACGCTGGCCGCATCCACCTGGACGCTCATGTCGATGCGATTTACTGGCCCGATTCCCATATCGAACTTCCGGCCGGCTTTCCGTCGGCTCGCTTCACTTGTTCACATCGGCGATGTCCCCATTGCTTTCGAAGGTTTCTTATGATGCCCAGATTGAAAACTATCGTCTGCCTGTTGCCGTTCGCGATGCCCATGCTCCGCGCCCAAACCGCGGCGCCTCCCGCCGACCCCATCGCGCTCCAGCGCGCCGCCGCCGAAGCCATGCGGAAATCCCTGGACCAACAGAAGGCGTCGATCCAGAAGCAACTGCAACAGGGCCGCCCCGCCGCCGATACGTTTTTCCAACTTCCCCGCCCCACCACCCTGGGAGCGACCGTCGCGGCGTCCGCAGTTGCCGCCCCGGTGCCCGAGTGCGACCCCTTGCCGGCGGCACAAGTAGACGCCCTGGTGGATTCGGCGGCTACTCGCGAAAGCCTCGACGGCGACCTCATTCGCGGCGTCATCCGCCAGGAATCCGCATTCCGCCCCTGCGCCGTATCGTCGAAAGGAGCCGTTGGGCTAATGCAATTGATGCCCGAAACGGCCCTCCAATTCGGGGTCATGAACCCCTTCGATCCCATTCAGAACGTGGACGGCGGGGCCAAGCTTCTCAAGCAGCTCCTGGTCCGCTACGGCGGCGATCTGTCGAAGACTCTGGGCGCCTACAACGCCGGCCCCGCCCGGGTGGATGCCGTAGACGGAGTTCCGAAGATTCCCGAGACTCAGGACTACATTCAGCAGATCCTTTCCATGCTTCCCGGCAAACCGTGAGGAATCCGGCCCATTAAGCGTACGCCACGTCCCAGTCCTCAATAATTCACCGAAAATCCTCCGAGACGCGCCGATAAGCTTTTTGTGAGCGCGTTCATACGGCAGGCCGAGGACATTCTGGATACCGCCGTCCAGGGCGACGCCGATCAAGATATCGTCATCGTGATCGACCGCCAGGGTGGAATGCGGCTGATGGAGCCTTCCGGTTGGTCTCTGCCCGCCTTGAGCGCCGAATACGGAGCCAGCGCGGTTTACCGGGTGGAACGCCGCGGAAACGCGATTCGGGTGGAAGGTCTCTCCGGGACGGAGCGGTGCCTGTTGCAGCGCAAAACCACCCAATCGACCTCCTGGGGCATCGGGATGCCCGGCATGCCTCTCTATCTTGCTCCGGACCTCGCTCCGGCGGCTCACGCCATCACGCTGCACACTTCGGCATTGGCAGTGGCCTGATCGAACGATCTCGCCCCGCAGGTTCGAAACTCATAGTGATGCATGCGTACTATAGTGCCCCGCGGACCAGTGTGATCCACTTCACCCCGAATCACCAGTTCCAGCGGGCAGACATTCTGTAAAAGGAACGGCCAGGCCAGCCTCAGCTCGATTTCCATGCCGTCCAGCGGTGGAGTGTCGGTCTGAAACCGGACGCCTCCGCGGCTCAGATCCAGCACCCGCCCCGACCCCAGATACGCAATCCCCTTGCGGCTGTAGCTGAACCGCAGCGGAAGATCGACGCTGTAGCGCCTGTGATTTCTGCGGTCTCCGTGGATGATATCTGTTTTCGCCATTGCCTGTCACTTGCAATGATCGGCGCTTTTCACTCATTCCAACAGTCCTGGACGTACCCGAAATTCCTCAATTTTGTAATGGCCGGCCCCGTACGCTGGAACCGGTTTGGGATTCCGGGCGCGCGCAAGATTCCGTGGTTGACAGCCCGCTCCACCAACAGTCAGCCACGCCCTGACACGTCGCAGCACAAGTGCTAGTCTTGAAATCTATGCGCAAATTTCTGGCGACGGCCTTAGCCGCATTCTGTCTGCCCCTGCCTGCCTACTGTTGGGGACCCGAGGGGCACGACCTGGTGGCGCGCATCGCCCAGGCTCAACTCTCGAAGAAGGTCCGCGCCAAGGTGGACGCCATCCTCGGCCCAGGCGTCACCATCGTTTCCATCTCCAGTTGGCCCGACACCATCCGCCGCGATCGCCCCGAGACCGGCGGCTGGCACTACATCGACATCCCCATCGACCAGCCCCATCTCGATATGGCCCGCGACTGCCCCAAGGGCAATTGCGTCATCCAGGCTATCGCCAACTTCCGCGCCGCGCTCAAGGACCCCGCCACGCCCCCCGAGAAGCGCAAGGAAGCCCTCATGTTCGTGGTGCACTTCGTCGGCGACATGCACCAGCCGCTGCACTGTTCCGATAATAAGGATAAGGGCGGCAACGACGTCCATGTGACGCTCGCCGAACGCCCCGGCAACCTGCACAGCGCCTGGGACAGCGGCATCCTGGCCCGCATGGGCACCGAGGACGACCTCTTTCCCAAGCTGATGGCAGACGCCGTGAAGAACCGCAAGAAATGGTCCCAGGGAACCGTCGAAGCGTGGGCCGAGGAATCCCACCAGGCAGCCGTAGACGTCACTTATGGGAAACTGCCCACCAAGCCGGTGGCGGGCACGCCTAACGCCACGCCCATCCCGCTCGACGCCGCTTACGAGAAGGCTGCCGCCCCGGTGATCCGTGTGCAGATCGAGAAGGCCGGCGACCGGCTGGCGCGGGTACTGAACGAAGCGCTAAAGTAAAAAGTTCGTATCGCTCGCCGGGACTCTTTCCGGCGCACGGAGGTTCAGGAACCATGAACGCGCGAACCGCAACCGATTCCCCCGCAGTCCCGCTCTGGCTGGGCGGCCTGGCGGCCCTGGTGATGATGGTCCACATGTATCTGGTCTTCATGTGGGTCTCCACCGAGAGCACCATGGGGATTATCCAGCGGATCTTTTATTTCCACGTGCCCGCCGCCATGACCGCTTTTGTGGCCTGCTTCGTGGGTGGGAT
>Ga0181529_10001137_pt1 | contig 35880 bp, 33 predicted proteins | sample PEATcosm2014_Bin_36_FD_119763 | JGI IMG/M metagenome (GOLD analysis project Ga0181529, IMG submission 119763) | Peatland microbial communities from MTU Mesocosm Facility, Houghton, MI, USA - PEATcosm2014_Bin10_30_metaG | ecosystem: Environmental > Terrestrial > Soil > Wetlands > Peat | place... | reverse complement strand
TCACCTTCGACATCCCTGCACGCAAGCTCACCCTCAACGTCCCCGACGCTGAAATCGCCGAGCGCCTGAAGAACTTCGCGCCGCCCGCCCCACGCTTCACCCGCGGCGTCTTCGCCAAATACGCCAACACCGTCTCCTCCGCCAGCCAGGGAGCCATCACCTCATGACATCAACCCTCAAGCGCCGCCATTCATCTTCACGTCGTCATTCTGAGCGAAGCTCAGAATCTCCGTATTTCGCTCTTAGAATCGTCGTTGCCTCTAGGTAACCCAAGGCTTCAGCCTTGGGCCTCTAGGACCAAACAAATGAATCGGGCTTTAGCCCTGGGGTACGAGATGACCCACTGGATACCGACAGACATGGAGTGGTTCTTAGCCGAACTCGTTGAGGACTTTTCCTACGAAGGCAGCGAGAAGCATGACGTCTATGTCAATACGATTCTGGTGCGTGCCAACTCCGTTGAAGAAGCTCATGCGAAAGCTCTCACATTTGGAGAGCGTTACAACAGCGAATACACCAACACGGATGCTGTGCGAGTAACCGTCAAGTTCGGTGGAATTCGCAATCTCTACCTCATCTACGAAAAGCTCGAAGACGGTTCAGAAATCATCTACGAAGAGATTGAAGATTTGAGCGCAGACGAAGTCGCTGCACTCGCAAAACCCAAAGAGCAGTTGGCCGCCTTCGTCAACCACGGCCCAGAACCAGACAATAAATAGTCGCAACGTATCAAAGGAGCCCACGATGGCAAGCAAATCGAACACCCACCCCACCCTCACCGGCGCAGAAATCATCTGGGCCACCCTCGTCGGCGAGGGCACCACCACCGTCTTCGGCTATCCCGGCGGAGCCATCCTGCCTGCGTACGACGCGCTGCGCAAGTTCCCCATCCACCACGTCCTGGTGCGCCACGAGCAGGGCGCCTCGCACATGGCGGACGGCTACGCGCGCGCCTCTGGCAAGGTCGGCGTCGCCATCGCCACCTCCGGCCCCGGCGCGACCAACCTGGTCACTGGCATCGCCACGGCCATGATGGACTCCGTGCCCATCGTCTGCATCACGGGCCAGGTCTCCTCCAAAGTCCTCGGCACCGACGCGTTCCAGGAGATCGACATCACCGGCATCACTCTGCCCATCACCAAGCACAACTTCCTGGTCACGCGCGCGGAGGACATCGCCCCCACCATCCGCGAAGCCTTCCAGATCGCGCAGACCGGCCGCCCAGGTCCGGTCCTCGTCGACATCACCAAGGACGCCCAGCAGGCCACCGCGCCCTTCGACTTCGACGCCGCCGCGCCCGCGCCGCACCGCCCACATCCCATGCTCCGCGCCGAATCCGACTCGATCCGCGAGGCCGTCGCTCTCATCTCCGCCGCCAAGAAGCCCGTCATCCTCGCCGGCCACGGCATCATCGTCTCCGGCGCGCGCGATCAGGTGATCGCCTTCGCCGAGGGCCGCAACATCCCGGTCGCCAGCACCCTGCTCGGCCTGGGCGCCTTCCCCACCGACCACCCCCTCGCCCTTGGCATGATGGGCATGCACGGCGAGTCCTGGGTCAACAACGCCATCCAGGAATCCGACCTGCTGCTCGCCTTCGGCATGCGCTTCGACGACCGCGTCACCGGCAACCTTGCGAGTTACGCGCCCCACGCGAAGAAGATCCACATTGAAATCGACCCCTCCGAGATCGACAAAAACGTCCACGCCGACGTGGCCCTCATCGGCGACCTCAAGGAAGTTCTCGAGACCTTGCTTCCGCTTTTGCCTTCAACTGGCAACTCAGCCACATCGTGGCTGAAGGAGATCGCCAAGCTCAAAGGCGACGCCAGCGTCCGCGACATCATCAACCTCCCCGACCTCGGCCACCTCTACGCCGCCCACGTCATCCACGACATCTGGAGCGAGGCCCGCGACTCGGGCCGGCTCGAGCAGACCGTCATCGTCACCGACGTCGGCCAGCACCAGATGTGGGAGGCCCAGTACTTCCGCCACGACACCGTGCGCTCGCTGATCACCTCCGGCGGCCTCGGGACGATGGGCTTCGCGCTGCCCGCCGCCATCGGAGCGAAGTTCGCCTGCCCCGAGAAGGACGTCTGGGTCATCGCCGGCGACGGCGGCTTCCAGATGACCGCCTCCGAGCTTGCCACCATCCAGCAGGAAAAGATCGCTATCAACATCGCCGTCATCAACAACGGCTTCCTCGGCATGGTCCGCCAGTGGCAGGAGATCTTCTACGAGAAGAACTACCAGTGCACGCCCATCCTCTCGCCGGACTTCGTCCTGCTCGCCGCCGCGCACGGCATCGCCGGCGCCACCGTGCGCGAGCGCAAGGCCGTCATCCCCACCGTCACCCAGGCCCGCACCAGCGGCAAGCCGTTCCTCATCAACTTCCAGGTCGAGAAGGAAGACGGCGTCTACCCCATGATCGCCCCCGGCGCCGCCCTCCACGAAATGACCCGCCGCCCCACCAAAAACCCGCTGCTGGAAACGCCTGAGGACGTATAGCCGTGTCTCTTCGCTCAATATCGACGTCGAAATGCGCGCTGAAGGCGCGCTCTATCGTAGCCTGGGGCAACGCCCCAGGTGTAGCCCGTGCCACCAATCGCGGGCTGAAGGCCCGCGCTAAAACTCTGAGCCACCAAAAACCCGCGTCGTCCGCACCGGAAATCCACCCACCTCTAATCCCACACAAACCTCTCATCGAACGCCACCCCATACTTCGCGAACATGGCCCGCATCTCCGCCTGATAATCCCGTCGCTGATGATGCGTCCCCTGCCCATCGATATACCGCACCAACGCCGCCCGGTCGCTCAACCCCACCGAAAACGCCGCATAGCCGCGCTGCCATCCGAACTTGGCGAACTCCGGCCCTTTCGTCTTGATCCACTTCGCCGACGAAACCTTCAGCCTCTCCACCAGCTTCGCCATGGTTTCCGTTCGCGCGATAAACAATGCAACATGGACATGGTCGCTAACTCCACCCACCCGCACGCAAATGTTCTCCGCCCCGACCGACGCGGCCAAAACCGCATGCATCTCGCCTCGAATGGCATCCGTCAACAACGGCCGACGCCCCTTCGTACTGAAAATCAAATGCACCAACACGTACGAGAGCGACTGCGGCATGGCTGCGAGTCTAGCGCGGGCCTTCAGCCCGCATCTGTGACCGCCACCACATCCTGGGGCGATGCCCCAGGCTACAAAACCGCGGGCCTTCAGCCCGCCACCTCGACGCCATTCTCGATGGAGACAGCATGGATGGTTAAACGCCCATGACCCCACGCCCGCACATCCCGCTCATCCTTCTTGCGCTCCTGCTCATCGGCTGCAAATCCGCGCCCACCCCCGCGCCAACCCCCGCCGCCGAAACCACCTCCGCCGCAGCCTACCCACCGCGGCCCACCATCCCACGCGCGGCCTTCAAAATCTTCCACCACGCCAACAGCACCTTCACCCTCACCGTCTCCGAAAAAGCCACCGACGACGAAATCTCCGCCCTCGTCTGGCAGCTCCGCGACGCCGCCCGCACCCGCTCTTTCGACACCATCAAAATCCCGCAGAAAGAAGTCGACGCAGACGGCTCCAACGTCTGGTTCCACATCTATCGCGGCGCCAAGTGCGCGCCCGAGAAATACGCCCCCGGCGAGCCACCCTGCGGCGGCAGCTATCACGCCTCGGGCGACTACACCTGGGTCCCCCAACCGAAACCCTGGGACAAGGGCCAGCTCAACCCCGGCCAGGACCACCCCACCGACCTCTGGGACTCCGAAGCCCCCTACACCCCACCCGCCAACCCTCCAACCACTCACTAACCACCAGCCACGAATCGCTGACCACTAAAATGCGCCTACGCCCCTCCGTTCCGCTTCTCCTCGCCACACTGCTTTTACCCGCAGCGGCGCTCGCCCAATCCACACCGGCATTTACCCCGCCCACCCCCGCCCAAATCCGCACCGCCGCTACCCCCGCCACCGACCTAACCTGGTATAACCACGCCGTCATCTACGAGATCTACCCGCGCAGCTTCCAGGACACCAACGGCGACGGCATCGGCGACCTGAACGGCATCACCGAGCGCCTCCCGTACCTCCAGGCCCTCGGCGTCGACGCCATCTGGATCGCTCCCATGTATCCCTCGCCGCAGGTCGACTTCGGCTACGACATCTCCGACTACACCGCCGTCGACCTGCAATACGGCACCCTCGCCGACTTCGACCGCCTGCTCGCCGCCGCCCGCGACCGCCACCTCCGCGTCCTGCTCGACATGGTGCTCAACCACACCTCCGACCGGCACCCATGGTTCCTCGACTCCGCCAGCTCCCGCACCAACCCCCACGCTGACTGGTACTGCTGGAGCGACGGCGTCTCACCCAACTCCCCCAACGTCACCGACTACCAGAAGCGTTTCACCGTCCAGAGCGACCGAGGCCCCGTCGTCCCGCCCAACAACTGGGAGTCCCTCTTCGGCGGCTCGGCCTGGCAGTGGGTCCCCGCGCGCCAGCAGTTCTACTACCACAAGTTCTACCGCCAGCAGCCCGACCTCAACTGGCGCAACCCCGCCGTCGAAAAAGCCATGTTCGACGCCATGCGCTTCTGGCTCGACCGCGGCGTCGCCGGCTTCCGTCTCGACGCCATCACGACCCTCTTCGAGGACCCGCAGCTCCGCAACGAGCCCGTCGCCGCCCCCGGCCTCAACGCCCAGGGCGACCCCATCCTCTCCGACATCTACACCGACAACCTCCCCGAGGTCCACGGCGTGCTCCGCCGCATGAGGGCCATGACCGATGCATACCCCGCCGGCGCGTATCCCAATGCCCGCGTCCTCATCGGCGAGACCTACCTCCCCAACACCGCCGCGCTGCTGCCCTGGTACGGCACGCCCGCTCAGCCCGAACTCCAGCTTCCCATGGACATGTTCGTCGGCTTCCACCCCGAGGGCGGCGTCCCCGGCCCCAACGTCAACCTTAGCCTGGCCCACTTCCGCCAGTCGCTCTCCGACATGGAAACCCAGCTCGACGGCCACCAGCCCTTGCTCGTCTTCGACAACCACGACAATCCCCGCTCCTGGGACCGTTTCGGCGACGGCGAAACCCCCGACAACAAGCTCCGCATCGCCAAGCTGATCGCCACCATCCTCTACACCACCCGCTCCACGGCCCTCACCTACTACGGCGCCGAGCTGGGCATGACCACCCATACGCCCACCCGCAAGGAAGACGTGCGCGACCCCATCGGCATCACCGGCTGGCCCGCCGAGAAAGGCCGCGACGGCGAGCGCACTCCCATGCAGTGGTCCCCTCTGCCCCCGTCTGCCTCCTTTAGCTCCAACGCGCACCCCTGGCTGCCCATCGGCTCGGACTACCCCACCGTCAACGTCCAAACCGAGACCGGCCAGCCCGACACGCTCCTCACCTGGACCCACGACCTCATCGACCTCCGCCGCGGCTATCCGGCACTGCACGATGGCGGCATTGTCATGCTCGACACCGCCAACCCCAGCGTCCTTAGCTACGTCCGCAAAGGCCCCGACGGCTCCGCCATCCTGGTCTCGCTCAACTTCACCGACCAGCCCCAAACCGTCCACCTCGACCTCGCCGCTGCCGGAGTAGGCAACCACTACACCTGGGTCCACATGGACGCCAACGCCCAATTCGGCCCCCTCTATACCCTCTCCCCACTCACCCTGCCGCCCTACGCCGCCCTCATCACGGGGGTGAAATGACCTTGGCCAAATCGCCCTTAATCCGTGCTTCTATCCGCCTTGATCCGTGTTAAGCCTTTCGTGCGATCATCACCGAAGTAAGAGGTAAGCCACACATGCTCCACACCTTCGTAGCTCTAGTTCAAGACAAACCCGGCGTCCTCACCCGCGTCGCCTCGCTATTCCGCCGCCTCAACATCAACATCGTCTCGCTCACCGTCGGCGAGTCGGAGCGCGACGACACCTCGCGCATGACCATCGTCTGCGAGGCGCCCGAGACCGCCGCCCACCGCATCCGCGCCTCGCTCTACAAGCTCGAAATCACCGTCGACGTCGACGAGGTCGGCCGCAGCGAAGGCGTCATCCGCGAGCTCTGCCTCATCAAGGTCGCCGCCGGCCCCAACGACCCCAACGGCCTGCACTCCCGCTCGCATATTTTCGAGCTGGCCGACGTCTTCCGCGCCCGCGTCGTCGATCTCGCCACCGAGTCCATCATGCTGGAGATGACCTCCTCCTCCAGCAAGATCGAAGGCCTCATCCAGGTCCTGCGCGAGTCCGGCTACACCATCCTCGAGGTCTCCCGCACCGGCCGCATGGCCATGCGCCGCGGCGTCCATACCAGCCGTGTCCTCAAGGCGCTCGCCACCCCCAACGGCAGCGCTAAACCCAAAATCGCCCCCCGCCCCAAACTCTCCAAAGCCGAAATCATCCCCAACCAGTTCCCCGGCCTCGAAGAAGAAGAGGAATAGCAGCGGCACAGCCCGAAACCGTCACAAACCTCCGCCAGTTGCTAAACTTGTAGAGGTCCATTGACTGCAATACCAACCTGCGCGCCTCAACTCGGCCACCCAGCCCACTGCTGACTCGCTGACTTGCTCGCCCGCCGACTCGCTAAGGAAAATTCATGGCAAAGACCTACCACGACGCAGACGCTGATCTCTCCCTCATCCAGGCAAAGAAAGTCGCCATCATCGGCTACGGCTCCCAGGGCCACGCCCACGCCCTCAACCTCAAGGACTCCGGCGTCGATGTCCGCGTCGGCCTCCGCGCCGACTCCCCCAACGTCGACCGCGCCCGTAAGGCCGGCCTGGTCGTCGGCACCGTCGCCGAGGTCAGCAAGTGGGCCGACGTCATCATGAACCTCACGCCCGACCAGACCGCAGCCAAGGTCTACCACGCCGAGATCGCCCCCAACATGAAGCCCAACGTCACGCTCATGTTCGCCCACGGTTTCAACATCCGCTTCCGCACCATCACCCCGCCGCCCACCGTCGATGTCTCGCTGGTTGCTCCCAAGGCCCCTGGCCATCGCGTTCGCGAGGTCTTCGTCGAAGGTGGCGGCGTACCCGCCCTGGTCGCTGTCGAGCAGGACGCCAGCGGCACCGCCCTCGCGCTCGCCCTCAGCTACGCCAAGGGGATCGGCACCACCCGCGCCGGCGTTCTCAAGACCACCTTCACCGAGGAGACCGAAACCGACCTCTTCGGCGAGCAGGCCGTCCTCTGCGGCGGCACCTCCGCCCTGGTCAAGGCAGGCTTCGAGACCCTCGTCGAGGCCGGCTATCAGCCCGAACTCGCCTACTTTGAGGTCCTCCACGAGCTCAAGCTCATCGTCGACCTTATGTACCGGGGCGGCCTCGCCTACATGCGCCACTCCATCTCCGACACCGCCGAGTGGGGCGACTACGTTGCCGGCCCACGCCTCATCACCCCCGACGTCAAGAAGGCCATGCGCAAGCTGCTCGACGAGATCCAGGACGGCAGCTTCGCCAAGCGCTTCATCGAAGAGAACGAGACCGGCCGCAAGGAGTTCACCCGCATTCGCGCCGCCGAGGCCGCCCACCCCATCGAGATCGTCGGCGCCGGCCTGCGCTCCGCCATGCCTTTCCTCGACCCCGTCAAGGTCGTCGACGGAGCCGTTCAGAAGGCTTAGGCGGCCCGGCCGTCCGGTTACTACACCAATACCCCAACCTCGGCGCCGAACCTGGCTGCTGAGCGTTGGGGTATTTTCATCAGAATAAGCCGGTTAGCCTGTGTACGCCGATCACCCTCGATTCGTGACCGATTGCCCGCGCATAGGTTATTTATCTGTAAAACAATAAGTTACGAATTACCAAAGAGTGGCGCGGAAGACCCCATTTTGCTGCTGGAAAACCCGCCGTCTCATGTTAGCTTCAGACCAGTTCACATAACCCAAACGTGTTAGTCCCCGACACCTGTGGGTAGACCTGTACCACTTAAAGGAGCACTCCCTATGCTGAAGTTGCCCCTCTCCCTCCTGGTTCTTCTCGGCACCTGTGCCGCTCAGGCGCCGCACGCCCTCACCCAGCTCCAGAACAACGCGCGCGTCCTCATGGTCTTTGCTCCCGATGCCAGCAGCCCAAGCTTCAAGCGGCAGCTGGAACTGATTGAACGCCATAGCTTTGAGCTTTCCATCCGCAACACCGTAGTCGTCCCGGTCTCGACCGCGCCGAAACTCAGCGACGAGCTGTTCACATTCGAAAACCTGCCCCTTGGCACCGCCAGTGAGCAGGCCGACGCGCGCAGCCGGTTCCACGTTCACCCCGGCGACTTCCTCGTGATCCTGCTCGACCAGATCGGGTCCGTCCAGATTCGCTCCGGAGCTCCGGTAGACATTCACGAATTAACTGCAAGCCTCGATTCTTTGCCGGACGGACATTAGCCCGGATCTCCCAGGTCAAACTGCGGGCGTGTGCACAGCCTCCAAAAAAGGAGGCGCGTACGCGCCCTTCTTTCTGCCCGGGCGAGGTAAACTCGAAAAACCATGGAGACCTCCCCCGAACTCGAAGTCGAGCCTGGCCCCATCGCCGCGGGGCCCACTCCCGTCCCTGAGATCCTCGCTGCCCTGCACAAAGTCGAAGGTCTCGACGGCCTCTCCGACCAGGACTACCTCTGGCTTGCCCACAATGGCACTGAGCGCAAGGTCGGCCCAGGCACCATGATCTTCCGCGAGGGCGATCCGCCGCGCGGCATGAACATCCTGCTTGCCGGTGAGATCCACGTGCGCCGCTCCCAGAGCGGCAACCTCTCGCTGTTCATCGCCCGCGTCGGCCAGATCTCCGGCTTGCTGCCCTACTCCCGCATGAAGGGTTACGGCGGCAACGGCTACAGCGTCGGCTACGCCTGGTCGCTCGACATCGCCAAAGAGAAGTTCCCGGATATGCTCGCCGCCATTCCGTCCATGGCGCAGCGTTGCGTCTCGGTCCTGCTCAACCGCGTCCGCGAGGTCACCCGCATCGAGATGCAGGCGGAAAAGCTCACCGCCCTTGGCAAGCTTGCGGCCAATCTGGCGCACGAGCTTAACAACCCAGCTTCCGCTGCCCAGCGCTCCGCCGCCAGCCTGTTCGGCGAACTGCGCAGCTTCGGCGACCTCAAGCAGGAGCTCGGCGCCACGCTGGCGGCGACCGGACAATTCCCGCTCTACCAGGACTGGGCGCGGCGCACCCGCGAAAAGATGGCCGGCTACAAGAGCCGGGCCATCCTGCCCGACAACCCGCTCGACCTCAGCGACCGCGAGGAGCTGTTTCGCGCCTGGCTGGAAGCCCACGGCGTCCCCGAGCCCTGGACCATCGCGTCGGCCGTCGCTGAATCTCCCATGACCATTGCCCACCTGGATGAGCTCGCCGCTCTGCTCTCGCCGCAGGCGCTGGCCGTCTCCGCCGCCGCTTTCTCCAGTGCCATCCGCGTGGAGCGCATGGCCGAGACCGTTGTCAACTCCACCGTCCGCATCTTCGACCTCATCTCCGCCATCAAGGATTACTCCTACATGGACCAGGCGCCCATTCAGGAGATTGACCTGGCGCAATCGCTGGACACCACCCTCACCATGTTCGCGTCGCGCCTGGAGCACGTCCTGGTCGAGCGCGAGTACGATCCCGATCTGCCCCTCATCAGCGCCTACGGCAGCGAGCTCAACCAGGTCTGGACCGAACTGATCGAAAACGCCCTGGACGCATTGAGCGTGAGCAGCGATGACGGCGTCCCCCGCGGCACCCTCCGCCTGAAGACCGGCCAGCTCGGCGGGATGGTCACCATCGAGATTTGGAACGATGGCCCTGGAATCCCGCCCGAAGTCGTCTCCCGCATCTTCGAGCCGTTCTTCACCACCAAGCCGCCCGGCCAGGGCCTGGGTCTTGGCCTCGACTCCGTCACCCGCATCGTCAACAAACACAATGGATTCGTAACCGTCGATTCCCGGCCTGGGGCCACCTGCTTCCAGGTCCGCCTGCCCATCGACCGCACCCAGGCCTACTGACTTCCACACATCAGCAAATTGGGCGCCCCATGATCTCGACTCTGGAATGCGGATCTTATCCAGCCAATTATGTCGTGATTTCCACGCCGCGCCAGAACGCCACATGGTGCTTCACATTCCGCGCCGCCGGCTTGGGATCGGGGTAGTACCACGCCGCATCCGGGTTCTCCTGGCCGTCCACCACCAGGGTGTAGTAGCGTGCCTGGCCCTTCCACGTGCAGCTCGAAGTGGTCGAACTCGCCCTGAAAAACTCCCGTTTTACCGACTCGTCCGGAAAGTAGATATTTCCTTCAACCGTCTCATATGTTTCGCTCTCAGCGAGAGTCTGACCGTTCCACACTGCCTTCGCCATAATCAAATCCTGCATTCTTTTCAGTAAGTTACGGCTCCAGCGGGACTAACGCAGCAACCGCACGGGCCAATCGGCCCAAACTGAGTGCAACGTATTTGTAACAGAAATGATGCAAAAACGGAAGCCCGCAGGGTTGGTACGCCCGCGCTTCCGCCCGGGAGTGGCGTTCCCCGCCCCCTCGTCAGTCCCTCAGGCCACGCTCTGCACCACCGGGCGCGTCTTCTCCGGATCGGGCACAGCCAGCGCCGGCAGCGCAGCCGGCGGCCCTATCTTCTTCTGGTAACTGCACTCTGGCGTCACCGGCTCAGCTTCCTCAGCCGCGCCCTTGCGCTTGCGCCGCTTCGGCAGAGCCTCCCCGTTGTTCGGGCACACCAGGTACGTTCCCTTGGCGTTCGCCACCTCCAGCAGGTAGGCACTGTCGCATTTTGGACACACCTGGTTCACCAGCTTAAGGTTGCTGGCAAAATCGCACTTGGGATAGTTGGTACAACCATAGAAAACGTCGCCGCGCCGGGTCTTCCGCACCGCGATGTCCCCGCCGTCCTTCGGGCAAAGAACGTCCAGCAAGTCCTGCTTCACATACTTGCACTTCGGATACCCGCTGCACGCGATGAACTCGCCGTACTGGCCGTCGCGTTGCAGCAGCGGCTTGCCGCACTTCGGGCAGGCCTCGTCCAGTTGCACTGGCGGCTTCTGCTGCACCTTCTGCGTCAGCTTGCGGATGGTCCGGCACGGCGGGTCTGCGGAGTAGTCCGGGCAGCTCATAAACGGCCCCCACGGCCCATTCTTCAGCACCATCTCCTTGCCGCAGTTGTCGCAGAACTCCTTCTCCGGAACATCCTCCGCGCCCGGCGCGCTCAGGTCCGGCTTGGCCGCGAAGTTCTCTTTGGTAAAGTCGCAGCTGAACTGCTCCACTGTCACCTTCTTGCCGGCACGCTGCGCCAGCTCGATCGCCGCCGCCATCTCCTTGGTGTCCTTCACCTCTTGCGAAAACTCCATTACGTCCTCGGTCGTCGCCTTCACGATCATCGGATAGCTCAGCGCCTTGGTGATCTTCTTCGTTACCGCCTTCGCGTCTTTCTTCCACGGCCCCGCCGCCACCGTAACCGGTTTCAGCTTGGAAAAGTTCGAGCAGGAGTAGAAGCTGCCGAACTTGCCCCACTTCAGCACCAGCGGACTGCCGCACTTGTCGCATATCTCCTTGGTCGGCTCCTCCATCCGCTTGATGTCTTCCATGTGCTCGCCGGCAACCGCCAGCTCTTCTTCAAAGTGGTCGTAGAACCCATTCAGCAGATCGGTCCAGCGCTCGTGCCCTTCTTCCACCGCATCCAGTTCGCTCTCCAGCTTCGCGGTGTACGCGGTGTCGAAGATGTACGGAAAATTCTTCACCAGCAGCTTCGTCACCACGGTCCCAATCTCCGTGGGCACAAACTTCGCCTGGATCTTCTTCACGTAGTCGCGGTCCTGGATGGTATTGATGATGGACGCATAGGTCGAAGGCCGGCCGATCCCCCGCTCCTCCAGCACCTTCACCAGGCTGGCTTCGTTGTAGCGCGGCGGCGGTTGCGTAAACTTCTGTTCCGGGTTGAGCGAGATCTTCTCCAGCTCCTGCGCCGCATTCAACTCCGGCAGGACCGAATCTTCCGAGCCGCCGTCCCACACCTTCAGGAAGCCGTCGAACTTCAATGTGCTTCCCGTGGCGCGGAAGTCGTACGTCCGGTCGGCCTTGGCCGCAATGTCCACCGTCGTCTGATCGAACACCGCCGGGGTCATCTGCGACGACACAAAGCGCTGCCAGATCATCTTGTACAGGCGGTACTGCTCATCGCTCAGGCTCGCGCGGATCGAATCCGGCGTGTAGTCCACCCGCGTCGGCCGGATCGCCTCATGCGCATCCTGTGCCTGCTCCTGCTTCTTGCCCGCGTATACGTTCGGCTTCTCCGGCAGATACTGCTTGCCCAACCCGCCGATATACTCGCGCGCCTCCGCAATCGCATCCGGAGCCACGCGCGTCGAGTCGGTACGCATGTAGGTGATCAGGCCAACCGTGCCCTCTTTGCCAATCTCCACGCCTTCATACAACCGCTGCGCCACTCCCATCGTGCGCCGTACGTTGAAGCCCAGCCGGCTGGATGCGTCCTGCTGCAGCTTGCTGGTCGTGTACGGCGCCATCGGATTGCGCCTGCGCTCCTTGCGTTCGACGTTCGCCACCGACCACGCGGCCTTCTCCAACTGCGCAACCACCGCCGCCGTGCGCTCGCCGTTCTCCAGCGCGCCCGCGAGGAACTGTTCCTTGCCTTCCTCATCGGTCCCGTTCGCAACCCTCGCCGCCACGCCGTCGATACCGGTAAACTTCGCGACAAACTCCTGCTCGGCTTTCAGGTTCGCGCCCGCGGCCTTGAGCGTCGCATCGATGGTCCAGTACTCCACCGGCTGGAATGCATTGATCTCCTGCTCGCGTTCCACGATCAGCCGCAGCGCCACCGTCTGCACGCGGCCCGCGCTCAACCCGCGCCGCACCTTGTCCCACAGCAGCGGCGAAACCTGGTACCCCACCAGCCGGTCGAGCACCCGCCGCGTCTGCTGCGCGTCCACCAGGTTTTCGTCGATGTCGCGCGAATGCTCGAACGCCGCCTTCACCGCCTTCTGCGTAATCTCGTTGAAGGTCACGCGCCGCAGCAGCGCCTTGTCCTTCATCACCGGCCCAAGCTGCATCGCAAGATGCGCGGCAATCGCCTCGCCTTCGCGGTCCGGGTCGGGCGCCAGATACACGCGGTCCGCCTTCGCCGCCAGCTTCTTCAGGTGGGCCACCACCTTTTCTTTGCCCGGAGACACAATCAGAGTCGGCTCAAACGTCCGCTTCACCAGCTCTACGCCGATATCGTTCTTCGGCAGATCCATGATGTGGCCGATCGAGGCTTCCACCACGTAATCGCTGCCGAGGTATTTATTGATCGTCTTTGCCTTTGCAGGCGATTCCACGATCACAAGTGACTTTGCCATTCGTTCCCTTCATCCATCAAACCAGATTGCAAAATGCAAAAAACTTTTCCTGCCTCTTTCAATGCGAACCTAACACGGAACTCGCCAACATGCGAACCCGCGCCACCCGGAAAAACTTCAGGGCCAGTCCGGAATCTACACCCATAGACTGCTTTCTTCAATTCCGTTTCATCCCCACGCCATCGACTTGGGGCCGTCTTCACAGCCGTTCGCCGGAGACAAGCTCCTCAATTCGCACTTGTTCGATCCGCGCTCATCCCCGCAAATCCGCGGTCGCCTCGCGTGTCAAAAACAGCGCACATAATTCTTTCCCGGCAGCTGCTTCACCCGCCCCCGCAGCTCCAGCTCGAACAGCGCCGTAAATATCTCCGCCGAACCCAGCTGCGCCTCCAGCCCTTCGATCAGATCGTCGAGCTGCACCGACTCATCTCTGCGCAGACGGTCCAGCACCGATCGCTCGCAGTCCGCTAACGGCTTGTCGTCGGCATCGTTGAATAAGGATGCAACTCCACCCTGATTCGATTCACCCCGGCTTTGAACCCCCATCTGTTCTTCGAGTTCCCGCTTCACCTCGGACGGCAGGTCCTCCCACACATCTTCCCACGTCGCCGTCAGCTTCGCCCCTTGCTTGATCAGCGTATTCGGCCCCCACGCGTTCTTGTTGGTCACGTTCCCCGGCACCGCATACACATCGCGATTCTGTTCCATCGCGCAGCGCGCGGTGATCCGCGTGCCCGAATACTCGCCCGCCTCCACCACCAGCACGCCGATGCTCATTCCGCTCAAAATCCGGTTGCGCAATGGAAAATTCTGCGGCGCGGGAAACGTCCCCAGCGGAAACTCGCTCACCACCGTCCCGCCCGATTCGACAATCCTCTCCGCCAGCTTCTTGTTCTCCTTTGGATACACCACGTCGATGCCCGTCCCCCACACCGCAACCGTCTTCCCGCCAGCATCGAGTGCCCCTTTGTGCGCCGCCGAATCCACTCCGCGCGCCATCCCGCTGAAGATCACAAGCCCGCGATTCGCCAGATCGCGCGCCAGCATCTCCGCCATTCCCGACCCATACGGCGAAGGATGCCGCGTTCCCACCACCGCAATCCCCGGCCGCGCCAGCAGCGCCGCGTTCCCGCGAATCCACAGCACCGCCGGCGGATCGTAGATCTCCAGCAGCCGCCGCGGATACGTTTCGTCCTCGCGCGTCAGGAAAAACCCGCCCGTCTCCGCAACTCGCTTGGCCTCGTCCTCGGCCGCCTCGAAGGCCCGGCCCTCAAACACAAACTGCGCCGCGCGCGCCGGCAGACCCGCGCCCTCCAACTCCGTCAGCGATGCCTCAAACACCCGCTCCGCTCCAGCGTCTCCGTCCCCCAGCCGCGCAACTGCGCGTGCGATCCGCGTCGGCCCCATCTCCGGCGTCAGCGCCAGCGCCATCCATCCCAGCCTGGCCCTCTCTTTCGTGCTCAGCGCATACTGCTCTGCCTGGCTGCTCGTTTTCATCTCACTCCATCATTTCCATTCGCAACAAATGCCGCTTCCGCCGGACACGGTCCAGCCATCTTCGCCTCTAATCCCTGAACTCCCTCGTCGAAGAAGTTGGTTCGATGTCCAGTTCCGTCGGGTCCACAAGTGGCATCAACCACGCAATCAACTCTTCGTGAAGCGGATGAGCAAAATAGCTCGCGAACGACTCACGGTTCGCGAACATCATCACCCCGCCGAAGTTCGTTCCCTTGCCGCGCGGGGACAGATTTTCACCGACATGAGTCGCCAGTAACCCCGCGATCTTTCCCTGCAGCGCAAGGATCTCCCTCTTCGCGCGCTGCTTCTGTTCTTCGGTCGTTCCTTCCACCCATCGCAATGCAAACGTATGAATAAACATTCGGTCCTCAGCATTTCATAAGCGGCAGCGCAAGTTGGAGAGAGCGATGAAGAGGGCATTTCCGCTATGGTTCATGCAAGACTTAGGTCCACTCCATTTTGCGACCCAATTGTAGCGGGTGCCGCGGCAGCTTGAATAGGAATTCGTTGCCGTCCAGGCGCGTGCCGCACGGCGTCGCCCTCCCCGCATCCGCATCGCATAAACTAATCGCTTGGGCCTGCACACCTCCAATCCCGTACGTGTCGCCGCCATCGACTTCCTCAACCCCGCGCCGCTCATGTGGGACTTCGAGCACCCGCCCCACAACGCCACTCTCGCCCAGCGTTATCGCATCCACTACACCCAGCCGTCTCTCTGCGCCGACGAGCTGCTCGCCGCCCGCGCCGACCTCGGTCTCATCCCCATCGCCTCGCTCACGTCCTCGCTTGCCATCGTCCCCGGCTGCACCATCGCCGCACTCGACCGCGTGCGCTCCATCCAACTCATCGTCAAACGAAAAAGCGGCACCGCCGAAAACACCGGTCCGGTCCTCGCCGCGATCCGCACCGTAGCTGCCGACACCGCATCCCGCAGTTCCCTCGCCTACGCGCAGATACTTTTCCGCAAGTTCATCGGCACTCAACCGGGGTTTCTCCCCGCCCCGGCCAACCCCATCGCGATGCTCGCCCACGCCGACGCTGCCCTGCTCATCGGCGATCCCGCCCTGCTCGCGCTGGAAGACCGCACCCGCATCGAGCAAGCTGCCGGCCCCTGTCTCTGGGTCGACATGGCCCACGAGTGGCGCGCGCGCACCGGCCTGCCCTGGGTTGCCGCCGTATGGGCCATCCGCCCTGAAGCCCTGGTCAATTCAGCCACCACCGAACCCCAACTCATCGAAGACCTGCAGCGGTCCCGCAACGGCGGGCTCGCCCACATCGACTCACTGGTCGCCGAGTGGACGCCCCGCATCGCCATCCCGCCCGACACCATCCGCCGCTACCTCACCCATCACATCCACTACACGCTCGATGAAGACTGCGTTGCCGCCATCCAACTCTTTCGGCAGTACGCCGCGGAAGCTGGTATCCTGTCACCGCTCCCCCGGCTTCGCTTTCTCTAGATCGAAAGCCGCCGCGACTTCCACCCTACTCCGCGCGTCCTACTCTCTATGACTTCGCTTGCCGCAGCCGCGACCTTCTCGCCCCGGCCCATCCTCTGGGCCCTTGCCGCCGCCGCGCCCGCTGCCGCACGTCACCCCAACCCCCTCATCCACCTGCTGCTCTCCTTCGGCATCGCCGGCGTCCTGCTTGTCTCCATCGTCGACTCGTCCTTCGTCCCCCTGCCCATTCCCGGCATCACCGACATCATGGTTGTAGTGCTCGCCGCACAGCATGCCAACCTCTTCCTGCTGCTTGGCGCGGCCACCTTCGGCTCTTTCCTCGGCGGCTTCTTCAGCTACAAAGTCGGCCAGTCCGGCGGCATGGCATTTCTCGAGAAGCATGTGCCCACGCGCTTTTTGAAGCCTGTGTGCAACTGGATGGAAGAGCACGCCATTCTCGCCGTCGCGTTGCCCGCGGTCCTGCCTCCGCCCATGCCGCTCTCACCCTTCGTGCTGGCCGCGGGCGCGCTCAGGATGTCGCGCAACAAGTTCCTGGCCACGTTTACCGTCAGCCGCTTCCTGCGCCACTCTGCCTTCGCCGCGCTCGGCGTCTACTATGGCCGCCACGTTCTGCGCCTCTGGAACATGTTTACCCGCAAATGGGGCACGCAGATCCTCATCGTCGTCTGGAGCGTAATCCTCATCAGCGCCGGCATAGCCTTCTGGAAGCTCTACCGGACTTCACGCACCGTGGGCCGCGCCCAGTCCGATCCGCACGCCGTCATCCCACCCGCAGAAGCCTAGCCGTCCTTGTCTTTGCCTTCACTGACCACGAACCACTGCCTTACCACTCCCACTGCAGCAGCGTCGCGCCCACTGTAAACCCCGCCCCCACGCTCGCCAGCAGCACCAGGTCGCCTTTCTTCAGCTTGCCTTCCTCCAGCGCCGTCTGCATCGCCATCGGGATCGTCGCCGCCGTCGTATTGCCAAAGCGGTCGATGTTGACGATCACCCGCTCCAACCCCAGCCCCAGCCGGTCCGCCGTCGACAAGATGATCCGCCTGTTCGCCTGGTGCGGAATGAAGCACGCCAGGTCCTTGCCCGTCACCCCGTTGCGCGAGAGCACCGTCTGCGCCGCCTCTTCCATCTTGCGCACCGCAAACTTGTACACCGCCTGCCCATCCTGGTGCACCACGTGCATATTCGCCGCCACCGTCTCCGCGGTTGGAGGATGCAAACTCCCGCCCCCCGGCATATTCAGCGCCGGCGCGCCCGACCCGTCGATCTCGTGGAAGTAGTCGATCATCCCGATCTCGCCTTCCTCGCACGGCTCCAGCAGCACCGCACCCGCGCCGTCGCCGAAGATCACGCACGTCGCCCGGTCCTTGTAGTCGATGATCGAGCTCATCGTGTCCGCTCCAATCACCATCACCTTCTTCTGCGTGCCGCTCTCGATCAGCTTCGCGCCCATCTGCAGCGCGTACGGAAACCCCGAGCACGCCGCCGACAGATCGAATCCCCACGCGCCCTTCGCCCCGATCTTGTCCTGCACCAGGCACGCCGTCGCCGGAAACATCATGTCCGGCGTCACCGTCGCCACAATGATCACCTCAATATCCGTCGCTGCAATCCCGCGCTTCGCCAGGCACACCCGTGCCGCCTCGGCCGCCAGGTCGCTCGTCGCAACTCCCTTGTCCACAATGTGCCGCGTGTGGATCCCCGTCCGCTCCGTAATCCACTGGTCGCTCGTCGCAACCATCTTCTCCAGGTCCGCATTCGTCAACAACCGCGGAGGAACATATGTCCCCACACAACTGATCTTCGCCCGCACTTGGTGGTGCGGCTTCAACGTCAGACTCAAACTCTCACCTCACTGCATCTCGCACGGCAAAACCGGCGCAACCAACTGGATCGCATCCATACCAACTCAGAATTGGAATGTCCCGGGGATCATTCTCTCCGACCAGCGTCCTAAGAACAAGTCCAGACCATCCAGCGGCGCCTCCGGACAATTTGCAGCGACCGGCGGAATACCTCGTTCCCAGCAGTCTCATCGCTGTGGATCGGGTTCAGTCGCGAACGGCTGCTCAATTGTTCAGGGAGGCAATACCGACCGGACAGCCTCAGTCGCCGCTGACAACCAGCAACTAACAACTGTCTTCAAAAAAGCGCCGGGCGACCTACTGCGCCCGCAATTACCCGTTACCGTTGCTTCCTTCCGGACCTGGCGGGGTTGGCGGGATTACGTCGCGTAGGACCCGGCACTAACCAAGTCTACCATCCCACCGTCCATCGGTCGCCGACAGCCGAGCGCCGATAGCCGATAGCTGGCCGCAAAAAAAAGCGTTCTCGCAATTGCCCGTCCGCTCGCGCCAGAGTATTCTTCCCCTCGTGCCGCGCCTCCTCGTGCCAGCTCTGCTCGCCCTCGCTCTCGCCCTCCCCGCCTGCGCCCCCTTTGCCTCTGCATCGGACGTCCACGTCCGGGTCGACCCCTCCGCTCCGCCCGCCACGCCCGGCAACGAGGACCGCACCACCTTCCCCACCGTCCAGAACGCCCTCGACCACCATCCCTTCGCCACGCCCGGCCCCAACGGCACACCCGGCCGCGTCTACATCGAGATCGTTCCCGGCACCTACCGTGAGCGCATCATCGTCACCCAGAACCACCCCAACATCACCCTCATCGGCCTCGGCAAATCGCCCGAAGACGTCGTCATCACCAACTCCCTCAACGCCAAAGCCGCCGGAGGCACCTTCTTCACCGAAACCGTCGAGATCAACGCCGCGGGCTTCCAGGCGGACAACATCACCTTCGAGAACGCCGCTGGTAATACCGGCCAGGCCGTCGCCGTGGCCAACCGCGGCGACCGCAGCATCTTCAAGCACTGCCGCTTCCTCGGCCATCAGGACACGCTCTTCGCCGACTACGGCCGCCAGTACTACGTCGACTCTTACATCGAAGGCGGCGTCGACTACATCTTCGGCAACGCCGCCGCCGTCTTCGACCGCGACGAGCTCCACTCCAACGGCCCCGGCTTCATCACCGCGCAGTCCCGCACCTCACCCAGCCAGCCCACCGGCTACGTCATCCTCAACTCCCGCGTCACCGCCGGCCTCACACCCGCCACCGAACCGGGTGCCCCATCCAAGCTCAGCTTGGGTGGGAATGACGCCACGGAAGCAAGCTCCAGCGCCACCATTCCGGGTGCAAAGTCGATCGCATCCGCCCACAGCATGATCGGCCTCGGCCGTCCCTGGCGCGCCTACTCCCGCGTCGTCTACATCGACACCTCGCTCCCCGCAGAGATGGACCCCGCCGGCTGGAACAACTGGGGCAACGCCGCCAACGAGTCCACCGCCTGGTACGCCGAATCCAACTGCTCCGGCCCCGGCGCCTCACCCTCCACGCGCGTCCCCTGGTCCCACCAGCTCACCCCCTCCCAGGCCCGCAAATACCTTCCGCAAACCTTCCTCGCCGGCCCGCCCTCCGGCCCCAACCACTGGAACCCCATCGCCGAAGCCGCCAAACTCCCTTGACCCCGTGCCGCCGCCGACGGCAAAAATAGTTCTTGCCCCCGTGCTCAGAACAGATTGATCATCATTTCGGCGGCAATACGGAGAAACTGCTGCTTTATGACCGCGAGGCGCAACCCCACAGCTCGTCCAGTTAGAGATCGCTACCTGATCGTTCGGCTAATGATTCCTGGCCTGTTTTGCTTGGTGGCGAATGGATGTACAAGCCCCTTTGACAACCCGGTAGAAGCGGCCCTGGACGCTCCGAACCTCTCAACGCCGGTGCGGGTCGCCGAGGCGCGAATTAAAAACGAATGGAATAACTCGATCGAGCCCCGAGTGGCTGAGAGGACGACCGATGGTGGCTACATAATCGCAGGCAGCGCGGGGTTCAATGCAGGTCCCAGCATCACTTCTGGCATTATGGGGCCTAAAGGTTGGGTTGTTAAAACCGATCAAAGTGGCCGGGTTCTGTGGAGCTATTACAGGGTCATGCCGGATCTAGAACCCGCCACGCCAAGCGCACCGATCCACGATTCGGTTCATTTTTCTCCCACGTATCATGGCGCGCTCTCAATGCCGGACGGCAGCACATTTCTTTGTGGACAGATGGATTATCTCCCGCACAGTCAGGCGGACAAACGTGGGGGACTCTTGACCCACCTCGACAAAAAAGGGGTGTTGATCTCCGAACGGCTACTCTCACCAAACGTGGGGGAAACGGAAGGCACGAAAGGAATTGAAACCCTTCAGCAATGCATTCGATGGGGAGATGGGATAGCGGTTGTAGGCTGTGCAACTCGGTATATGCCTGGTTCCTCGGGCGACGGTCCTCTCCAACTCGCTACGACGTTTTACTGGGTGCTTGCCCTCGACCGAACGGGGAAAATACGCTGGGAAAAGCTGATTCCGACGACTCATATCGGGACCGCGTTGACTGACGGCGGTCTAGTGCTCCAAGCGCACGGTCCCGATCTGGTTTTCTCAGCAATGGACAATGCCGAGTCTGAGGTGGTTCATCTAAGTCCAAACGGCCAAGTTGCAGCACGCATGTCGCTGCAGGGACAATTTCGTCTGGTCCGCTCTGTGGTACCTGGGAACACTATTCAAATCTGGGGCGTTGAACGACACGAGCCGAGATCCCAGGTCCTCACCCTAAACGACCGGATGGATGAGATTGGGCGCAAGGAGGGCGCCCCATACGAAGACTGCTTCCCCAGCAGTATCTATCGAATGCCGGATCAATCCTATGTCCTATTCGGTTCGATTCGACATTCTCCTTCACTTGTAATCCATACAGCGATCGCTCATGTCGATGGCAACCTTCGCGCGGCCGAGTTATTCGAGCCACTCTCTGGCACTGGAACTTTTGAAGATTTTGGCCGGCTTGATGCAGCCGTGCCTGCCCAGGATCTGGGAACATTTGTTGTGGCCATGAGCGTAGTTACCCGTGGCTTGATTAGTAATGATCCAAACAAGCCAGGCGTTATGGCAGATTTCATCCGAGGTGTCGATTTCAACGTTGTAAGTGTTGATCCGAAAAACAAGTGAACATGCCAGAGGAGAGTTGAATTTCGCGCTTCATCCCCGTGACAGGTCCCCACATTAGGAAAAACCTCGGCAGCCCATAACCATTCGGGACACGCAACGTCTTAATGGAACGCCACCTGTTCTCAGACGTACAGAAGCTCCTGCGCTCCAATCCCAAATTGAGAGAGTTGCCCCGATGACCCAGCCTGTCCTCCGCATCCTGGATTCCCGCCGACGTTCTGTTCTTGGCGTGGCTGCGTGCCTTGCCCTCGCCGGGCCATTCGCCCCGGCCCAGGTCACCCTATCGCCCGCGCCACAAGCCGTCCCGCCCGCCGCCGCCAAGCCCCTGGTCTACGACGCCGTCTCCATCAAGCCCAACAACGGCGGCACTTCCATCAACAATCAGGGCACGATCAGCTCCCGCGTCATGATGCGGGCCCTCCCCGATGGCCTTTCCGCGACCAACGTCCCGGCGCGCGCCCTCATCGCCAATGCCTACGACGTCAAAGACGATCAGGTCTCCGGCGGTCCCGACTGGGTCGGCTCCAAAGGCTACGACATCGAGGCGAAGGTCACCGGAACCGATCCCTCCGACCCGCACCAGTTCACCAAGGCCCAGCGCAGCCAGGCGCTACAGGCGCTCCTCGCCGACCGCTTCAAACTCGCCGTCCACACCGAGACCAAAGAGGCCTCCATCTATGCCCTCACCGTGGCCAGGGGCGGCCCGAAGCTCACCTCCAGCAAGCCCTCCGACGCGCCCGCGCCGCCTCCCAACGCCCCGCCGGGCGCCAACGTTCGCGGCAACCCCGGCGACGGCCCGCCCCGCGGCGGCATGATGCGCATGAGCGGTCCCGGCAATCTCACCGGCCAGGCCATGAGCATGACCCAGCTCGCCAACCTGCTTTCCCAGCAGCTCCACAAGACCGTCGTCGACCAGACCGGCCTCACCGGCTCCTACGACTTCACCCTCCAGTGGACGCCCGACAACCTCACCAGCCCCGGCGGCGACGCCACAACCCCCGACCCCACCGGCCCCACCATCTTCACCGCCCTACAGGAGCAACTCGGCCTCAAGCTCGAATCCACCCGCGGCCCCGTCAAAACCGTCGTCATCGACCACATCGAACCGCCCTCTGAAAACTAGCCGCATTGCGTCTCCTGGACGACCCGGATGACCCTAAGGAGTCATTGCGGCTGGCAGCGCGGGGGCGATAGCCTTACCGCTAGAGCGGGAGAACCGAAGATGCGCGCGCGTTCGACGAAAGCAAAGCAAACGGAACTCGAGATCGGCCTGATTATGGCCGGCGCCCTCGCGGTCCTCTTTGGCTGGTTCCTGATAGCCAACTCTCAAGCGGTTGCCCAGAAGATGTTTCAGTGCGTCCAGGGGACTGCACTGGATGGCGTCAAGATCGTAGTCACCTGCGAAACCTCGCCCAACAGCGTACTGGCGGTCGAGATCGCCGGGGCAGGATTCGGTATCTGCGGCGCGATCACCGCCGTCGTCAGCGCTGTGAACTGGTCGAGATAGCTTGCCGCCCCTCCCCGCCGCACCCATACCCCTGCGCGCGTAAGGCCCACGCCCCCGAAGTCGTCATTCTGGACTCAGTTTCATCGAGCCCAGAATCTCTGTGTTGTCTTCCTCTTGGCTATTCCCCCAACCCGCCAAAACGTCGAAAACCGCCGACGGCAGCTTGACGCACCCGGTATAATTTAAGCAGTGGCCTTTGCTGCGGATGTACTCTCGTCTCTCCTCCGGGTGGAGCGAAAGAAAACATCCAAAAAGTATATATTCTTGGGTATATACGTCGCTGTAAGCCTTTTGGTTTGAACGAAACCGGTGTATATACAGGGGGGGTGGTATCACGTCGGCCCAGTCGGAGAATAACCAGCCAAGCCCTGCCCGAAAACGCATTCTGCTCAGTTGGAGCGGCGGCAAGGACAGTGCCTGGGCGCTGCATCGGCTGCGCCTCGAAAATAAATACGAGGTCGTCGCCCTTCTGACCACCCTCAACGAGAAGTTCCGTCGCGTTGCCATCCACGGCTTCCGCGAGGAGCTGCTCGACCGGCAGGCCGGCTCGGTGGGCCTCCCGCTCTGGAAGGTCGACCTTCCCTTCCCCTGCTCCAACGCCGACTACGAGTCGCGCATGGCCCAGGTCTGCGCCCGCGCCGCCGCCGAAGGCCTCTACGGAATTGCCTTTGGCGACCTCTTCCTCGAAGACATCCGCGCGTACCGCATCGCCAAACTCGCCGGCACCGGCCTCGAACCCATCTTCCCGGTCTGGTGCGCGGATCTGGGCCTCACCACCGCAGCGTTGGCGCAGGAAATGATCGCCGCCGGCCTTCGCGCGCATCTCACCTGCATTGACCCGCGCCACCTCAGTCCGTCCTTCGCCGGCCGCACCTTCGACGCCGATCTGCTCGCCGACCTGCCCGCCACGGTCGATCCCTGCGGCGAGCGCGGCGAGTTCCACAGCTTCGCCTTCGCCGGCCCCATGTTCTCGCGTACCGTCTCCGTCATTCCCGGAGAGACCGTGGAGCGCGACAATTTCATCTATGCCGATCTGCTGCCCAAGCCCCAACCCCACATCCAGATCCAATCCGGCTCCGAGTCATCCCGCAATGCCGCGCCGGATGAATCGCCTGCTCTCGCTGTGCAGCATTCTCGCGTGCCTGCTGCCGGCAATCGCCTGCACCCAGGCGCAGATGCTGGCCAGGCCGGGCATAATCGGCTCGGACCGTAGCGCCGATCCCTGGTGGAAACAAGCCGTTTTCTATCAGGTCGCAGCACCGGCTGACCCCGACTTCAAAGCGATCTCCGCCCGGCTCGACTCGCTGCGCTCGCTCGGAGTCGATGCGCTGATCCTGCCCGCGCCCGCGCTTCCCGCGCCCGGCTCGAACGGCGCCATGCCCAACCTCGACGACCTCGACGCGCTTCTCCGCCAAGCCGGCAGCCGCGGCATTCGGGTCCTGCTGACGATTCAAGCAACCGGCGCGACCGCAAACCTCTCCGGAGTCGCCCGCTTCTGGCTCACCCGCGGCGTCGCCGGCCTGCACCTCGCCACGCCTGCCGGAACCAGTCCGGAAGAAACGCAGCGCATCGTGCAAACCCTGCGCAAGCTGGAGTCCACTGCAGCCGGACAGCGAATCGTCCTATCCGACCTCGACCTCGCCCTGCCCGAGCCGCAAACCGCTCGAAAGACGTCCCCCATCGCCGCTGGCCACGCACGAGCCGCTGACTCGTCTGCCGCGCAGTTGCAGATCGACGTGCGGCCAGAGCGCCTGCAAACCCTCGCCGCAGCCGGCCTTCGCCCGCTGCTGGCTCAAGCCATCGCGCAGCCCAACCTGCTTCTCGATCTTCCCGCGCCGGGCTCGTCGACTTCCCCCGAGGGGCGTCCGCCGCTGGCCCATGCGGTCGCCGCCATCGCGCTTCTCAGCCGTCCCGCCGCGCTGATCGATTCCAGCGCTGGCCTGGTCCTCCCGCCCGCGCCCGATCATGCCGAAGTTTCCGAGCAGCCGGACCAACCCGTCGCCAAACCGGCGCCGCCGCCCGCGCCGCCGCCGGGAGTTTATCTGCCCTACGTGCCCTACGTGCCGCCGCCCAAACCGAAGCCGGTTGTGGCGCCCAAGCCGGCCCCAGTCGACCCGCTCACCGCCTGGTACCAGAAGCTGGCCGCTCTTCACCACGACAACGCCACGCTTCGCACCGGCAGCAAAACCTTCCTCGACTTCGATGCGCAGAACGTGCTGGTGTGGGTGAGCCGGCCCGCGTCGCCATCTCCACATACGCCGCCGGTCGTGGTGCTCTGCAACCTGTCTTCGTCGCCGGTGCAGCTATCGCTGACGGCGGAGATGAAGAAGCTGAACCTGCGCGGCTTCTTTCTGCGGGCTGTCTTGCGATCCGACGATGGCATGGGCGCGCAAGACCTGGACGCTGTGACCTTGCCGCCGTTCAGCGTTTACATCGGAGAGTTGCGGCTGTAAATTCGCCGGATCGGGAGCTACCTCTGGGTGGCTTTCTCGAGCCGCTTAATCTGGTCGGCATCCATCTCCTTGCGAAGCTGCAGCAAGTAGTGAGTGTCGGCCTTGTCCAACTCGGCGCGAGCCTGATAGACGCGGTCGATCTGGGCAAGGATTGCGGGCTCGTCCGGCGCCGGCGAGCGGGAGAGCTCGACCATCTGCGCCTCAACCTGATGCACCGTCTCCAGCCGCGCGAGCAGCACGTTCCGGTTCTGTTCAAAGATCGCGTCCATGCGCGTCTGCTGGTCTGGGCGCAACTTCAGGCTCTTGGCCATGGACTTGTCGTCCCACCAGCGCCCCGGAGGGCCCAACTGCAGCCCCGGGCGCGTGGAATTATCCGACGCCTGGTTTCTCTGTGACGGTTGAGGGACATTGCCCATTGGGGTTGGCGCGACCTGACCCGATCCGCCGTTGGGAAACTGAGGTGGGTTACCCATTCCGCCGCTACCTGGGCCGCCCATCCCACCGCCAGGGCCTCCGCCTGGGCCGCCGCCCGGCGGACCGCCTCCGCCGCGCCCTTGCGCGAGGGCTGGAGACGCCACAACGAGCGCGAGGAAAGCCGCCATCAAGAAGCTACGTACGAACGCTGCCTTGCTGCGTTTCATTAGTTGGCGATCCTCTTCGGCGCTCGCGCGCGGGCGCTACGCGAGGTCGCGGTGAGGCCATACATCGCGACCGGCGTGGACGTGTCCGCGCGCAGTTCTCCATCGATGGCGGACAGCAACTCGTTATCGGCCTTGAGGGTTGATGGCGAGACCGAGGGCGCCGGCTGGACCTCCGCAAGCTGCGGTTGCATGGCTTGAAGATGGTCCTTGCGGGCCGAGATATCGTTGCGCACAGCGACGCCGATGCCCGCAGCAAGGGCAATGGCGAGCACCGCGGCTGTCCAAGCCTGGGGGTTTGCGGGAATGTGCAGCCATGAAAGGACGGGCTGGCGATGCGGCGCCAGCAGGGGGCGCGAGGCCGCACGACGCTCTGCCCACAGGAGGCTCTGTTGCTCGAAGCTGCCGATCGCGCCGGACACCCGGTCAGCCTCCTCCGAGCACTGCGCGCAGGCTTCGAGATGCGCCTTGGCCGCGGCCGAGGCAGTGCCGAGCAGGAGATCGCCGAACTGGGCATCGGTGAGGTGGGTAAGGTGGGATTGCCGGTTTTCGCGATTGCTTTCCATCAGATTTTTCCTCCCAGCTTCAGCCTGACCGCCTTGACCGCGCGGTGGAGGTGGGTTTTTACGGTGCTGATCTGCATTCCAGTGGCCTGGCAAATCTCCTGCAGTTCCATCTCTTCGATGAAGCGCATGAGAAAGATGGTGCGCTGGTTCGACGATAAGGCTTCCAGCGCGGCCGACACCTGCTGGGCACGTTCGCGGGCCAGGATCTGCGACTCGGGGGAACTCTCGCCGCTGGGCAGAAGCGAGGACAACTCGCTCAGGTCGGGCGCGGTCCTCTGGATCCTGCGCCAGAACTGGAACTTGCGGGTGCGCTGCCGGTCGCGGACCAGGTTGGTGGCGATATGGGCCAGCCAGGTGTAGACGGCGCAGTCGCCTCGGAACGAGTCGCGGGCGTTGTAGGCCTTCAGGAGACAGTCCTGCACGATCGTCTCGGCCAGGTCCTGGTCGCCGGTGGAATAGGCGACGAAGCGCAGCAGGCGGGCGCGGTAGACCCGATCCAGCGCTTCGATGTCGTCGAGCTCGGTAAGCGAAGGCTCACCCGTCACGCAGCAGATCATATCGGGATCGAGAACAAGCTGCATACGGAAAGTAGACGCCATCCTTGAACCTGCCGATTACACGCTACAAGAAAGAATTGATTTTGGCATTTGGCGCGGGCCGATTGGTTGAATCTAAGTGCTAAAGTCCTTCGTCTAAATGGCACGAGTCTGACCAGGTCCGGGGTAGGCCGACGACTAGTCCGGTTTGGCTCCGTTGCCTGGCGTGCTTCTGCTCCCGGAGGTAACTCTATCGGTCAAAGCCAAGACAACAAGGAACTTGGTCGTTTGTATATACAACTCCTCGCTGATTCTAAAGATGGTTGCGGGGCCGTATATACAGGCTGTATAGATTTTTCGCACCTTTCTCGCCCCTGCCGCCTGGGCAGGCATCAAGCGGCTCCTGAAACGTGCTGGGGGACCGGACATGGCTCGTTCGCCAGGCTCAAGACGAGCGTTCGGGCTTGATTGGCACCTTCTCTCATTATATGGGTGGTGTCAAGCAACAGTTTGGGCCGAACAGGGCTGCCGGAGCCAGATGAAGCTGTCCGCAAACGCCTAACCCAGGGACTTCGCCGCTGACGGTGCGTGCGGTCGCCGCGTGGGTGAAAAGTGTCCCGGCCTGGACGCAGTTGAGGGCGGGCGTGGGAAAAAGAGCCGGTGACGGTGTGGCTGACATACTGTGACGCGCGTCACGATAACTTGGAACTGCTTGGTGACACAATTAATGACTACTTGTAGCGACTACTCTGCGAAGGAGCCGCCCATGCACGCGAATTCTTCGGCACGCACCGCCAGCCGTGCGCTCGCGTCCGCCGCCGAGCGAGAGAAATGTCTCTACCAATCCATTGAATCCGACTACCGGTTTTTGCAACTGTTCGACGATGCACCCGACGCCATGGTGCAGGTGGACGGGCGTGGAGCGATCGTCCTGGCCAATCGAACTGCCGTGGAGATGTTTGGGTATAGCCGCGCAGAACTGCTTGGCAGCAACGTCGATCTGCTGATTCCGGAGGCGAAGCGTGCCGCCCACGCAGGCCAGCGGGACCAGTTTGTGCAGTCCGGAATGCCACGCCGTCCCATGGGAACGGGACCGAGCGGTCTACGCGCTCTTCGGAAAGATGGACTTGAATTTCCAGTCGAGATTGCTCTTAGCCGGGTGACGAGTGAATCCGGCGATTACGTTACCGCGGTGATTCGGGATGTCACCGACCGGAAGCGGATGGAGCGCGAGTTGGAGGAGGCGCGGGCCCGGCGCAACCAGCGGATCGAGGTTCTGGCGCGGCTGTCGAGCGGACTGGCGCACGAGATCAAGAACCCGCTCGCGATCATCCACGCGCGGGCCAGCGACCTGGCCGAGATGGCGTCAGCGGGCGATGTCGACCGGGCGCAGATAGAAAAGACGTGCGCCAGTATCGTTCAGGCGTCGGACCGGGCAATACGGATTCTGCGCGGGGTAGCGGCGATGTCGCAAGTCGGAACCGGTGACCCGATGCAGCCGGCAAGCGTGAACGCGATCGTCGAACAGGCCGTAGACCTGTTGCGGGGACGATATAGGACGAGCGGGGTCCTGTTGGCCACGGACTTGCCACTCAACTTGCCGATGGCGGAGTGCCGCGAGGTCGAAGTCAGCCAGGTCCTGGTCAACCTGCTCAACAATGCGCTCGATGCCATAGAGGGGGATTCGCGGAGTGAGCGGTGGGTCCGCGTGCAGGTCTCAACCCAGCCGGGTGCGGTGTATGAGGACGGGATCGAGAGACTGAATATTGAAGTAGTGGATGGCGGTCCGGGCGTTGCCGCCGAGCACAAAGAACGCCTGATGCAAGCTTTTTTTACGACCAAGCCATTGGAAGCGGGGATGGGAATCGGGCTGAGTATGTCGCGGGCGATCGCGGAAGACCATGGCGGCCAGTTGGAGCTGCGGGAGTGCGATGGGCACACCTGCTTCCGGCTGACTTTACCAGTGCAGCACCTGCACTCCGAGGAGAGGTGACAGCATGAGGCTTGAAGGCGCAACGATCTTGGTCGTGGACGACGAACCCGACCTGCGGGAGATCTTTTCGGCGTGGCTTCAACAGGCTGGATGCATGGTATTTACCGCCGCCAACGGGGCCGAGGCGCTGGAGGCGCTGGAAGCCAGGAAGATCGATGCCATGATCTCGGACATCCGCATGCCGATCATGGACGGAATGGCGCTGGTGCGTGCCATCCACGAAAAGAAGCTAGCGATTCCGATTGTCCTGGTGTCCGGGTACGTCAATGCGGGACCGCGGTGGATGTATGGGCTTGGTGTCGAGGCGGTGATGGAAAAGCCGCTGACACGGAAGGACCTGCTGGGTGTTCTGGAGAGAAGCCTGACAAAAAGTGGACGAAAATTGCTGATCCGCTCGGCATAATCTAAGGCGCCACGGATGGATGGCTCTCGCCTGAAGATGGGCGGCCGGAATCGCTCAGTTCAAATTGATCCGGCACGGGAGCTCACCACTGGAGGTGGAGGAGCGAGGTGGCTTCGCGGGGGAGCGTGGTGGTGACGGTGATCGCGCCAGAGGTGACGTCGAGCCATTCAGGTGAGGTGAGGAGCTGGAGCTGGCCGGCGGATTTGAGTTGGGCATACTGCTCGGGCGTGGGGTCTTGCGGCGAGCCCATTGCGACCCAAACGGAATAGGCGTTGGAGTGGGTGTTGTCGATGCGGAAGTGCTCAAGCAGGACCTTGGTGACGCCAACGGGGATGCCGGAGATTTTGACGGTAACCTGGGAGGAGGGGGCGGGCAGGTCGTCGTCGTGGTAGTTCCAGAGCATGACGGCGGCTTCGCGGGTGGATTTGGTGGCGAAGGCGTCGATTGCGGGCTGGGTGCGAACCCCGGATTTGACGATGTCGGCGGCGGAGATGGATGCGGAGCTGGCAGCGGCGACACGATCGCCGGCGAAGAGGCCGGCCATGCGGAAGACGTTGAGGACAGGCTTGTCGATGCCGTTGGTGGCGAGGGTGCGGAAGCCCTCGAAGTACTGCTTGCCCTCGAACTCGAACGACCAGGAGACCATGCCGAGGAGGTTGACCTTGTACTCGGCGGCGAGGTCGAGCAGGGCCTTCATGGCGGCAGCGGTGTAGCTGGGATAGAGCGGGCCGTTGCGGTAGGCGTTGGCGGGATTCTCCTTGGCGGAACAGGCAGCGCAACCTTCGGGGTCGGCCTCGGAGAGGATGATGGGGAGGTCGTGGTATTTGGCAGAGGCAGCGACGGTGCGGAAGCCGTTGGCGGCGGAGGTGAGCTCGTTCATCAGGCCCATGCGGACATGGGCGGGGTCGGCTCCTGCGGCTTCGATGAGTTTGGGACTGCCCTTGGGATGGAAGGAGACGAAGTCAAGCGGGATGGGGTCGCCGGTCCAGGCGTTCTTGTCGTTGGCGCAGTGGTTGAGGAAGTTGGTGAGGAAGGCGATGGACTTCGGGTTGCCGGGGCCGGTCGAGCCGGGACCGCCGACGCGGGCTTCGGGCAGGGCCTTGTGGACGCCGGCGACGGAGTAGTCGTAGAGCTTGAAGTACTGCTCGGGCGTGCCCTGCCAGTAGGAGATGTCGGGCTCGTTCCAGACCTCGAAGTACCAGGTGGCGACTTCGGCGCGGCCGTAGCGCTGGACGAAGTGGGCAACCACGGTTCGCACCAGTTCGCCCCATAGGGCGTAGTCTTTGGGCGGGCTTTGGACGGAGCCTTTGATGGTGTTGGGGTAGGGGTATTCGTAGTCCATGGTGCCGGAGGCGAGGTCTTTGGGCATGAAGCCGAGCTCGACCATGGGACGGACGCCGGCGGCTTTGTACTCGTCGAAGATCCGGTCGAGGATGGTGAAGTCGTAGACGGGCTTGCCACTGGCGTCGAGCGAAAAGACGTTGGTGGAGGACCACTTGAGCTTGGCGGTGCCGTCGCCAGAGGTGAAGAGGTGGTGGGCGCGGATGTAGACGGGGACGGGCGAGAGGTCGTGCAACTCGGGGAGGAGCTGGCGGCCGTACTTCATGGTGGTGAAGTTGGACTCGTCGTAGCCGAACCAGGAGCCGATGGGCTTGTAAGGGGCGAGCGGCCTGGCGAGATCGACCTGGATGGAGACCTGGGACGGTGGGGCCGGCAGAGGCGTAGTTGTCTGGGGCGCGGGCGGCTGGGAGAGGGCCGGGATAGCGGCAAGGCACAGAAGAGCGATTGCGAGCTGACGCATGGAGCATGACCTCTGGAACTGGAGTTGTAACCGATGGCAAACGCAGACTTGCACGACGGAATTATCTTACAGGCTGCGGGCCACGGGCGACTCGCCGCCGGCTATGGCGTGGAGGGAGGGGTGGGGGCCTTGAGGACAGTGCAGTCGGGGCCTTTGTAAACCGAGGTGGTGGTGGCGTTCCACTCGATCTTGATGTCGGTATCGCCGGGGCGCATCGTCCCGCTGAAATGGATATCGCCTTTGGAGTGTTCGCTGTCGCTCCAGGTGACCTCAAGCGTCCCTTTTCCGACGATCGACCCGGAACACACCATGTCGGCCGTCATACCGCCAGGTTTCTTCACGACGTTGACCAACTGACAGACGCGAGTGACGTTTTGCGGCACGATGGCGCCATATTTATCGATCATGTCCTGGGTAAGGCAGGCCTGCCATGTGCGAGGCGAATGGACTTCCGGGGTTGGCGCGACGGTGGTGGTAAGCAGCGTGACTTCGTACAGGCCCGGCTTTCTGTCCTGGGCAGCGGCGCCAAGCGTTGCAGCGATGAGGCAGCCGAAAAGGAGGCCAGCTTTCTTGATGGCGTGCATACGTTCTCCGCTCAGTGGAACTAAGTGTGACAAACCCCGGCTCAACGCCAACGTTGCGATGAGACGGGCAAAAGTGCAACAACGCCCAGGGGCGAACTATGCGCGGAGGCCAGCGTTTACCAATCGCGGACCGAACTTGCAAGTCGCTAGAATGAGGCCGGTTACAGAGCGACTTCGGAAATCTCCCAATACACCAATTCGAGAAAATACCGCGGCGAGACAGGTATCTAGAAGACCCTTCTTCGCCTGCGTTTAGGTTTGGATGATAGCAGGAAAGGGATCGGAGGGACAGCACAGACAGCAGAGACAACAATAATGTTGCGAGAAATTCATTTCGATAATCGTACCAGGGGGGCGGGGATTAGCTTGCGCCGCGGCACTTGGTCATGATGGCAGCATGCAGGCGCTCGCGCAATTCGGTGGGAAACTCATAGATTTCGTGTTCGCGGTAGATGGCGATAGTCTGACGCGTGGTGTCGAGCACGACCTCGCAATGATGGCACTCGCAGATATGGGCCTGGACTTCGGCGAGGAGCGCGGGATCGATCTGGCCGTCGAAATAGTCGGTGAGCTGGGAGAGAAAATCGGTGCAGGTCACGGCTTTGGCACTCCGTTCTTCTGCCGGAAGTAGCGGGTGAGCCGCTCACGCAGTTGCAGACGCGCGCGCAATAACCTCGACTTGACGGCGGGGACGCTCAAGCCAAGTGCCTCCGCTGTCTCTTCGGTTGAGAGGTTTTCGACGTCGCGCAGGGTGAACACGGTGCGGAAGCCTGGAGGCAGGCCCTGAATCGTCTTGCGGAGGATGTCACCGAGTTCGTGCTGACCATACAACTGCTCCGGGTTCGGTCTCCATTCAGCGAAATCACGCGGAATGGAGCCGTCTTCCGTCTGGACATCTTCGTCCATGGAGACGGTCTTGCCGGTCTTACGCTTGCGCAGACGCATAAGACTTTCATTCACTGCGATACGAACCAGCCAGGTGGAAAACTTGGAGTTGCCCTGGAACTGGTCCAGCTTCTCGTACGCCTTGAGGAACGCATCCTGCGTGATGTCTTCCGCGTCCTCGCGGTTCTGGGTAATGTGCTGCGCTACCCGAAAAATCTGCCGCTCATACTGCCGAACCAACTTCTCAAACGCCGCCGTGTCCCCCTGCTTCGCGCGCTCTACGAGCGCAACGTCGGGGTGTATCTCGTCCGTGGCTGGGGATTGGATGGCCGGCATAAGGAAAAGGTGCAATTGTCTCGTCTAAATATAGGCTGCACGATCAAGGGCTGCGCAGGGGCCGAGGAGAACTAAGCGGATTGCTCGCCGCTCTTCCAAGTGTAACTGGGCTGGAGTGCAGCGGGCAATGGGGCGGGTTCTCACGAACCGGTTATGGAATTGGACGACTGCCCGGCTTGGGGGATGCAGATGTATCTGAAGTGTTACGCGCGGAGCTGCTGCTTGCCCGCGGAAGGACGGTTGCGGCTTTAGAGTTGAAGTGTGGGCATTGGCTTTTTGGAGTGCGGGCGAGGATTGCCCTCCACAAGGCCGATGGTTGGAGCGTGAAGGAATGCCGGACAGAAGGACTTTGTATCGCGTGGCCGTAGTTTCAGTTTGCCTGGTGTTGCCGGTAGGCAAACTCGTTGCGCAGGCTGCGGCCGGCACACCATCGACAACGACCACTACAACCAGGACCTCTGCGAAGAAGCCGGCAGCGAAGAAGACGACAACGGCAGGCGCCAAGAGCAAAGCCGCGGCGACGACCGGTGCAGCGTCCACGCACACCGCCGGCAGGACCAGCACGGCCAGGAAGCATACCGCCTACAAGCCGCCGACGCCGCGCAGCATCAAGCTAACGAGCGCGTTCCATGCTTCAGAGGAGCTGCGGCCGATGGCGCAGCAATTGGCTTCGACGCGCTCTGCGGCGGCCTATGCGGGGGTACAGAGCTATGCGCGCAGCCATCCCGGGGAGGGCGCGGCGGCGGCGTATCTGGCGCTGGGACATGCCTACGCGTTGGATCATCGCTACGCTGACGCAGTCGCGGATTTTGTCCAGGCGAAGCGGGCCGGCAACGCTCTGGACGACTACGCCGACTACCTGGGTGCACAAGCGGCGATCCAAGCCGGGCGCGCTGGAGACGCCTATGCGATGTTGGACCATTTTGCGGACCGTTATCCGGACAGCATCTTCGTCTCCACCGTGCCGGTGGTACTGGCCAATGCGCATCTGCAGCAGGGAGACGCGCCGGGTGCACTGCGGGTGCTTCAGCCATTGGCGAATTCGCCGGTGGCCGGACAGGCGGACTTTCGCTACACGCTGGGACGTGCCTACCAACTGGCAGGGGACATAGGCCACGCAGCACCGCTCTTCCGCAGTATCTACGCGACTCAGCCATTGACGAGCGATGCGGCGCAGGCAGCGGCGCAGTTGCAGGCGATGGGCACTCCGCTGAGCGCAGCGGAGCGGAAGACCCATGCCGACGTGCTGTTCAATGCGAAGCGATACAGCGAGGCCAGCGCCGAATACAACGCGATCGGCAAGAACAACCCGCAGCTCAGTGCGGCGGACCGCAACGCCCTGACGATCTACGCGGCGGTATGCGACTTCAAGCTGAAACACCTGAACCGGCGAGACGTCGAGAAGCTTCCGGACACCGGCGACGATACGGCGGCGCTGAAGCTGTATATGCTGGCGGAACTCTCGCGCGCGGAGGACGACCGGCCCGGACACGATGCGCTGATCGCCCAGATGATCCAGCGCTTCCCAACCAGCCGATGGCTGGAAGAGGCGCTCTACTCCGGCGGCAACATGTATCTGCTGAAGCACGACTCAGGGCAGGCGATTTATCACTATACCAAACTGGTGGAGCTGTTCCCGAACAGCACCTATGCGCCTTCGTCGCATTGGCGCGCGGCCTGGATGGACTACCGCACGCGCAATTATCCGGAGGCGGCGCGACTGATGGATGAACAGATCGTGCGCTACGCCGGAGGCAGCGAAGTTCCCGACGCGCTGTATTGGCGGGGGCGGATCTATGAGGACGAAGAACATAACTTCGCCCAGGCGGCGAACTACTATCGAAGGCTGACGGATATCTATCCGGAGTACTACTACGCGGGCCTGGCCAGGCAGCGGTTGGCGGTATTGGGCAAACAGCCTGCGGTCCCACCGGCGCCTGCGCTGAGCGCGGCGCAGAAGGGGCCGTCGCCGGAGCTGACGGGAGCGCTGCCGGAAAACGATACGCACCTGATCAAGGCGCGGCTGCTGGCGAACGCGGCGCTGAATGAGTACATCGGGCCCGAGATCCACGCGAGTCCCAACTCCGACGAGTGGGGCGCGCTGGCGCAGGCGGAGATCTACGTTTCGTACGGCGAATATACGCGGGCACTGCAATCGATGAAGCACAGCGGCATCTCGTTCTACACGCTGCCGATGGACCAGGTGCCAGCCATCTACTGGCACCTCCTGTTTCCTCAGCCCTACTGGCAGGAATTGGTGGCGGATGCGGGAAGCAATGGGCTCGACCCGTATTTGGTGGCGTCCTTGATCCGGCAGGAGTCGGAGTTCAACGCCGGAGCCGTGAGCCCCAAGAGCGCATATGGCCTGATGCAGTTGTTGCCGTCGGTCGGGAAGGCGATGGCGAAAAAGCGAGGGATAAAGCGGTTCGACACGAGACAATTGCTGGACCCGACGGTGAATCTGGAGTTGGGGACGACGAACCTGAAGCAGGTGCTCGATCGCTTCGGCGGCCAGATTGAGTATGTGCTCGCCGCCTATAACGCCGGGGATACGCCAGTGCGGCAGTGGCTGGCGGGCAACGATTTCAAAGACGTGCCCGAGTTTGTCGAGTCGATTCCCTACACCGAGACACGAGAATACGTTCAGTCGATCCTGCGCAATCGCGATATGTACCGCGCGCTGTATCCAACTCGTTAGCGGTGCGTCCAGGAGCGATGGCGATTCGCGGAGCCGCCATCGGAGCAGAGGCATAGGGTAGGATGTGGAAGGCTAAAGGCAAGCCCGGATGGTGGAATCGGCAGACACAGCGGACTTAAAATCCGCAG
>Ga0181529_10001136_pt1 | contig 35890 bp, 30 predicted proteins | sample PEATcosm2014_Bin_36_FD_119763 | JGI IMG/M metagenome (GOLD analysis project Ga0181529, IMG submission 119763) | Peatland microbial communities from MTU Mesocosm Facility, Houghton, MI, USA - PEATcosm2014_Bin10_30_metaG | ecosystem: Environmental > Terrestrial > Soil > Wetlands > Peat | place... | reverse complement strand
TCGGCGAAGTCCGCGTCGTTTTTCATGGCGACGGGCGCGCAGCCGATGAGCGCGAGCTTGACGTTGATGTGCGCGATGAGATGCGCGGGCCATTTGCCCTGTTCGTTCGGTTGAGAATGTTTGTCGCCTTTCATTGCAAAAAAATTCCTGACGGTGTCACGGTTTTGGCCTGCAACCAGTTCCTTGGCAGAAACGATGCCATCACCAACAAGGATGACAACTTTTTTTTGCGGGAATGGAAAGTTTGACGGGAGCCTTGCCTGGCGTGGATAACAGGTGCTTTAACAACTCCCCCGGAACGGTTTCTCATTCCGGCGGATGGCGAAACTGCGGTGTGGAACGGGATTATTTCGCCTTTCGGCGAGCGGCCTTGGAGTTTTTGGCTGAATCCACCGCTGCGCTGAAATTCGCGCCCATGTGCCACCCCAATGCTGTCCACCAATTCGAGGCAATGACTGGCTGGCGTGTCGAGTTCAATCGTGAGTCACTTCGCCCCGGCTGCCGCCAGCGCGATGGTGGCGCTCTTCAATCCCGGCGCGGCGGCGGTGAGTGAAATGTTTCCATCCGGTGCGGTCGCCTTCACAAATGCGACGCAGCGGCCCTGGAACGTGTGGCGTTCGGTGGCCTGAAACGGTTCGTGGCTGGAATTGTCCGCGCTGTCCACGGCGGCGATGACGCCCGCGCCGGAAAGGTTGAAGGTGATCAAATTGTCCGCGCCCGGGACCGGCACGCCGCGCGCGTCGGCAATCGTGGCGGTGACTTCGCAGACGCCGTCCCAATCGTCCGCGATCTTTTCGCGACCGGTTCCAGGCAGGATGTTCGTGATTTTTTGAACCAGCAATTTTAGGAAGCGGGGATGTGGTTTTTCATGCCCGGTTGTGAGCAGGATTTTTGCTGGTTTGCCTGCCGTTTGCAGTTCGTCCGTGGCGACGGTCCTGCCATTTCCATTGCGTGCGTCGGCCTTCAGGATTCCCGGTTCAAAGGGCACGGTCCAGGTTCGCGGCGAGGCGTCCGGGTTGATTTCCTTTATGCCGAGCGATTTGCCGTTCAGGAACAATTCCACTTCCTTGCAGTTGGAATAAGTTTCCACGTTCTCGTCGTGCGGCGCGGAATTTTCCGGCGTCCAGTCCGAGAGCAGTTGCGGGCGGTTTTGGACACGCGTTTGAACTTCGCCGCGAGCGACGCGGCGCGCGATTTTCACCATCGGAGCGTCGCTCCACCAGCTCTGGCGTTCGTAGCCGGAGGGCTTGATGCGGCCCGTGCGGTCCAGGAAGCCTGCGCCGCTGGCAACCGCCGGCCACGCGCGGGACTCGCCGAGGTAATCCACGCCCGTCCAGATGAACTGCCCCGCGTAGGGCGCATGGTCGCGCAGCGCCAGCCATGTGGCGCGGTCGCCGTGGTTTTCCGTGCCGATGATTTTGCGCGCGGGCTTCTGGTCGTGCGCGGCGAGGATTTCGCTCTCGTGGTAATTCTGGCCGACGACGTCCAGCATGTCCGCGAGGCCGTCCTCGTAATCGTGGCTGGAGTTGGGGCGGAACAGCGCCTGCGTGACCGGGCGCGTGGGGTCGTTCGTGTGAAACACCTCGATGAGGCCGGCGAGAATTCCCTTGGCCAGCTCGGCGTTCGGGGTGTCGTGGATTTCATTTCCGGCGCTGTAAAGGATGATTGAAGGATGGTTGCGGTCGCGGCGAACAGTGTCGGCAGTGTCAATTTTCGACCAGTCGTTGAAATAGAGGTGGTAGTCGGCGAGCTTCTGCCCGTCCAGGCCGGGCTTGCCGACGGTCCAGCAGTCAAACATTTCGTCCATCACGAGGAAGCCCATGCGGTCGCACAAATCAAGAAATTCGGGGGCGGGCGGATTGTGCGCGGTGCGGATGGCGTTGACGCCGAGAGATTTCAACATTTTCAAACGTGATTCGTAAACCGAAAGTGGCACGGCCATGCCGAATGCGCCGCCATCTTCGTGAAGGCAAATGCCTTTGATTTTGAAATTCTTCCCGTTCAGCCAAAATCCTGTGTCCGCGTCAAAATGAAATTCGCGGACGCCGAATGAATTGGTTTGCATGTCTAAAATCTTTCCGTCGGAAACAATCGTGCTGACCGCGCGATATAAATTCGGCGAATCCAAATTCCAAAGCTGCGGATTAGGAATGACAATTTGCGGCGAGAACTGTTGCGAAGTGCTTGCCGGCGCTTCGCCATCCGTTTGAATGCTCGCGACGACTTTGCCGTCCGGCGAAATCAGTTGGGTTTGAAATGAAATTTTGCGATCCGCGCCAGATTCATTTGTGACAGCGGCGTCAACTTTCACTGTTGCTTCGGTCGCTGAAACTTCCGGCGTGCTGAGAAAAATCCCGTCATTTTCAAAATGAACCGCGCCGCTCGCGACCAGCCGCACGTGCCGGTAAATTCCCGCGCCGCAATAAAAGCGCGACGCCGGCTGCACGGAATTGTCCGCGCGGACGGCGATGACGTTGTCGCCGCCGAAATTCAGATGGCCGGTCAGCTCGTAATTCAAGCCGACGTAGCCGTAGGGCCGGTGGCCGAGATGAAAACCGTTGACCCACACGTCGCTGTTCGCCATCACCCCGTCGAACTCGATGAAGAAATTGCGCGCCGGATTTGTTTCCGTCAGCGAAAAATGTTTGCGATACCAGCCGACGCCCGCCGGCAGAAACGCATCCGAGCCGCTGGTCAGGTTCGTCTCGGAAAACGGCCCCTCGATGCTCCAGTCGTGCGGCACGTCGAGCCTGCGCCAAGCGGAGTCGTCGAATTGAACCTGCTCCGCGTTGGTCGGGTCGGCGTTCACGAAGCGCCAGTCCGCGTCGAACAGGGTCGTTGTGCGCGCGCCGGTTGAGGAATCATTCGCCGCCGTCGCGGAAGCGGTGGACAAAACAACGGCGGACCAAAACAGCAGGATGAGTTGCTTCATAATTTATTTTCTTTCGCAAACGGCAGACAAGCGCCTTTGCACGTGTGTTCAGTTGAGACCAGACTCGATCTAACGCTCCAAAGTTACAGCCAACAGACCGATGACCACTTCGTTGGCCAGCGTCCGAACGGTCAAAGACTTCAATTCCTTCGTCGCGTTGAGCGGCAAGTCCAGAACCGTCGCCGCGCCGCCGGGAACTTTTCCGCCTTTGCCCTTGAAGCTTTCCGCGTCGAGGATGCGTATGTTTCCAGTCCGCAAATCCACACGCGGCGGAATCGGGCCTTCGCGACGGAAGGCGAAATCATCAATGAAATAATCCTGGTCAATCGGCCACCAGTTCACCGGATTGCGCAGCGGCAGCTTGTCCGTCGAGCCGTCCGTGTAAGTCACCACGACTTCACCGTTGTCAAACTGGCTTTGCAGCGCGCCCGTCGAGCCGGCCATCAGCAAAAAGGCGTGCGACGATTTTCCCGACAACGGCACGGAAACCTCGCGCGGATAATTGTCCCATTGCGACGTGAAAATAATGTTCTTCGCACCGCTTTCGCCCGGTGTCGCAAACGAAATACCGTCGGGCAGAATAATTTTGCCGCCATTCTTCGCCGCGAGCGCGCGCAGGCCGGAATCGTCCACATCAAAGCTGGCGTTCGGCTCGCACCAGCCGCCAATGCCGTGGTCGGGCGACGCCAGCGACGCAAACGGCGAGCGCGGCGAGCGGTATTCATTGCGGAAAATCTGCGTAACCTTGTCGTTGAAAAGTGGCGAGATGTCAACGGCTTCAAATTTTTCATCCGCAGAAATGATTTTGTTCCAGTCAAACGACTCGACTTTTTCCGGCACGGCGGATGCGACTTCCGGCCCGGCCTTCTCTGCGGGAATTTCGCCCTTCCAGTTCAGGACGACTTCGAATTTTTCCGCCGCCGGACTGACGACTTCGATCCGCCGCACTCCATACTCATCTTCAACCCAGTTCCATTTCGCAGCCTGACCGTTGACGGTGACATCGGGTTCGGTTCGCAACGCGGCGATTTGCAGGGTCAATTCCATCGGTTTGGAAAATCTCGGTTTGACGCGGTAAGTTTCTGTCAGACCGTCGCGGCGGAATTCAAAATTGAAATCGGGATGATGTATGCTCGCGTGATCCCATTTCGCCGGAAATCCCGGGACAATTTTCAGTTTGCCCGCCAGCGCGTCCGGCTTGATGCCAAAAAGTCCCTCGACAAGCGCGCGGGAATTGACGCCGATGGCGTCGCAAAAATCGCGTTGCGCCTCGCCGCGCGCCATGTCGAACCAAGTCATCGCTCCGACATTGCCGGGACAAAGGCCGAGATACATCGAGTCGAGCAGCTCGCCCTTGAAAAGTTGAAACGCGGTCTCCGGCCGGTTCGCCTGCCAGAAACCGAGCGACGTATGCGCGGCCTCGGCCATGACGACGTTGTTGAGCGACCATTGATACGGCATCCAGCTTGTTTCCGGCAGCGTGAAAAGATTTTCATCCGGCACATTTGGGCCGCGAATCGGGATGTGCGCGATGTTGTTGTCAATCCAGCGTGACATCTGCCACGCCTGATCCGGCGTCGGCACGTCGGAATCAATTGTGTGGTAAAACGTCCAGAGGCCGGAGTTCGGATGCACGAGTTGCAGGCCAAGCAAATCTTTTGATTCGCCGAAATTTCCCTCGTCCGCGAGCCAAAGATATTTGTTCATTCCGCGCAAAATCAAATCCGCCTCGTTCTGATAAAGCGTCGGGTCTTTGCCGAGAATTTTCGCGACGCGCGCGGCCATGGTGTTTGCAAAATAATTGTAGGCGCTGGCGTGCGCCGTGCCGCCGCCGTTGTAATTCAAATCGTCGCTGGCCCAGATCGCGGCGTATGCTTCGTAAAGCGGCAGCTTGTCCGGGCCGAATTCGCGGCGGAACAGCCGGCGTTCCCACGCGAGATGCCGCTCGATGACCGGCCACATTTCTGCGGCGTAATTCGTGTCGCCCGTCCAGAGCAGATGCCGGAAAAACGCGTCCACGGCGACGAGGTTCATGTCGTAATGATTTTTCGACATGTCGCCGTTCGAGTGGATGGCGGGCTCGCTGCGCGCGAGATTGAATTGTTCGTCGGGCGGCGGAATGGTTTCTGGAATTGGATTCACATTTTGATTTTTTGCAAAGCCCGCGAAGTGCGCCGCCGTGCGTTCGTGCCAGCCGAGCGCATCGCCGGCATATTCTCCGCGCCAGCCGAGCAAGCGGGTCCGCCACGCGACCGCACCGTGCATGAACGCCTGCTGCTTGTCGTCCCAGACCGCGTCGGCGGCAATATTCAGCGCCGCAGCAGCAGCATTGATAAAATCATCCGGCGTTTCGACCACCACTTTTTCCGCAATGGCGCGGCGATGGTTTTCAGCCTGGTCAAAAACCTTTGGCAAATCCGATTCCGCATAAATCGAAACCGGCTGGCCGTTCGTGTCGGCAAATTGATTTTTGCTCACGTCGCGATAGACAGGCAATTCCTGCGCGCCGTCGGGTGACAGTTGTTGCAGCGCGAAGAAAACCGGCAGGCTGTTTTGCAATGCGGCTTGGCCGACCAGCAAAGGCGTCGCGGAATTTGTCGAGGACAGCAACGCATCCGGTGAATTCCAATCCGCTGCATCGCCCACAAATAACCGCGAGCCGGAAGGCGCGACGCCGGCGATGGCGGTTTTGTTGTCGCGAAGCGTGAACGTGTTCGCGGAAATGGAAAAAACATCGTCACGGCATTGCTCCGCCCGCAACTGGAAAAATTCCGAGACCGGCTGTCGCTCGCAGCCGATGTCGCCGTCGCGCGAGCCGCGCATGCCGTTCGCGCCGCCGAACGCCCAGATGAGCTGAACCGGATTTTTTGCGTCGGACAATTCCGCGCGAAGAATAATGCCTTTCGTTTCGATCAACGGCAGCGTGGTCAAGATCAAGTCGCCGCCGCCCAGCAGCGGATCGCGGATTTCGTAAATCAGCGATCCTGCGCGATAGCGGGTGACGATTTGCTGCGCGTCGTTCAGCCATTTCACGCCGGCGGAAGTTTTAATTCCCAGCCGCAGATTGCCGCCGCGTCCGGGCAGGTAGAGCGAGAATTCCGGCTTGTCGCCGCCGTCAATGCGAAAGGCCGAGTTCAGGCAATACAGCGGACGATTGAAAAATTCCGCGCCGTTCGTGATGACAAAATCTCCGGCGATGGGCCAGTAGCGCAGAGGTCGCGCGACGTTGTTGGAAAAATTGCCACGCGGCTTGTAAATCAACTCCGGACGGTCGGGTGCGGCGGTGCGACTGGCCTGCGCGAACAAGGCAGTCGGCACATTCAAAGCCAGTAAAATCAAAATCGCCACAATAGTCCTGCAAATCCTCATCATAAATATCAATTGGGTGCGCCTCATTTTGCATCAACAGCAAACAAATGCAAATGCCGTGTTTGATTTGACTGCGGACCTTTTTTTCGCCAGCCTGTTTGCGTTTCCACAAATTTCGCCCATGCAAACTCAAATTAAAAAATTGGACGCCGCCTTCACTCTCGCCAAGGAACGTTATGCCGGTCTTGGGGTGGATGTTGACCACGCGCTAAAAACCCTTTCGCAAATCCCCATCTCGCTGCACTGCTGGCAGGGCGACGACGTGGGCGGCTTTGAAAATTTCGGAGGCACGCTCGGCGGCGGGCTCGTCGCCACCGGCAATTATCCCGGCAAGGCGCGCACGCCGGATGAACTTCGTGCCGACCTGGAGAAAGCTTATTCGCTGATTCCCGGAAAACATCGTTTGAACCTGCACGCGTTCTACGGCGAGTTCGGCGGCAAGAAAGTGAATCGCGACGAAATCACGCCAGAGCATTTTAAGAACTGGATTTCCTGGGCGAAGAAAAATGGCCTCGGCCTCGATTTCAATCCGACTTGCTTCTCGCATCCAAAAGCCGCCGATGGTTTCACACTGTCAAATGCGGATAAAGGCATCCGCAAATTTTGGATCGAGCATTGCATCCGCTCGCGCGAAATCGGCGCGGCGATGGGCAAGGCGCTCGGCAAAACCTGCGTGACGAACGTGTGGATTCCCGACGGCATGAAAGACACGCCCGCCGACCGCGTTGGCCCGCGCGCCCGGCTGGCCGAATCGCTCGACGCAATTTTCAAGAAACCGATTTCGCCGAAGCTAAATCTCGACGCCGTCGAGCCGAAGCTGTTCGGCATCGGCAGCGAAAGCTACGTCGTCGGCTCGCACGAATTTTATCTCGGCTACACCGTCAGCCGCAAAAAAGTGCTGACGCTCGACGCCGGACATTATCATCCGACCGAAAGCATTTCGGACAAGATTTCCAGCGTGTTGCAATTCATGCCGGAGATTTTGCTGCACGTCAGCCGCGGCGTCCGCTGGGACAGCGATCACGTTGTCATTTTGAACGATGATTTGCTCGCCATCGCCCGCGAAATCGCGGTGAATGGTTTTGAGAAACGCATTCACATCGGGCTGGATTATTTCGACGCAAGCATCAACCGCGTCGCCGCGTGGACCATCGGCACGCGCAACATGCTGCGCGCGCTGCTCATCGCGCTGCTGGAAACGCCGCTCATCCGCACGGCGGAAGCCGCCGGTGATTTTACCACGCGCCTCGCATTGCAGGAAGAGGCCAAGACGCTGCCGGTCGGCGCGGTCTGGGATTATTACTGCGAGAGCAAAGGCGTGCCGGTCGGCGAACACTGGCTGACGGAAGTCAAAGATTATGAAAAAAATGTCTTGTCGCGGCGGATATAAATTTGCAGCTTAACGGCCAACTCAAACTAATAAAATTATGGGCAATCCATTTCTCGGCGTATTTTTACACTGGTGCGGCGGCCTGGCCTCCGGCAGCTTTTATGTGCCCTACAAGGGCGTAAAAAAGTGGTCGTGGGAAACCTACTGGCTCGTCGGCGGATTTTTCTCGTGGATCATCTGCCCGTGGCTGTTCGCCTATTTCATGACGAACGATCTGTTCGGCGTTTTGAAGCAGCAAGCCGCCAGCACGCTTTTCTGGACTTATTTCTTCGGGATGCTTTGGGGATTTGGCGGGCTGACGTATGGATTGACGATGCGGTTTCTGGGATTGTCGCTCGGCACGGGCGTGGCGCTGGGCTATTGCGCGGCGTTCGGCACGCTGGTGCCGCCGATCTTCAAATACTTCAAGCCGGATTATTTTGTGTTCGCGAACAGCCCGAGCATTGTTGACATCGCCAAGTCCACTTCAGGACAGGTCACGCTCGCGGGCGTCGCGGTTTGCCTGTTCGGCATCGCCATCGCGGCGCTGGCTGGTTTTACGAAGGAACAGGAAATGCCTGCCGAACAGAAGCAGAAATCCATCAAGGAATTCAGCTTCAAGAAGGGAATCGCGGTTGCCACGTTCTGCGGCATCATGAGCGCATGCTTCGCGTTTGCATTGCAAGCTGGCAAGGACATCAACGCCGCCTCTCTAGCCGCCGGCACGAATAAAATCTGGACCGGTCTGCCCGCGTTGCCTGTGCTATTGCTCGGCGGATTCACCACCAACTTCATCTGGTGCGTGCTGCTTAACATCAAAAACAAGAGCGGCTATCAGTATTTCGCCTCGCACGTCAAACAGGAACACGCGCATCATGGCGGAACCGGCAGCGGCGAACACGGCCCCGGCGATGTCGCGGCTTCCGGCCAAGTCACCGACTTGAAAATTCCCGTGCTGCCGAATTATCTTTTCTCCGCGCTGGCCGGCACGACGTGGTATTTCCAATTTTTCTTTTACACGATGGGCGCGACGCAGATGGGCAAATACGATTTCGCCTCGTGGACGCTGCACATGTCCAGCATCATCATTTTTGCGACGATGTGGGGCTGGATTTTCCACGAATGGAAAGGCTCCAGCAAAAAGGCGCACCTCCTGATCGGCGGCGGCATCGCCACGCTCGTGCTCGCGACGATCATCATCGGCTTTGGTGCCTGGTTGAAGAGCCACGGCTCGCAATAAAATGCAGCGCAACGCCTTCAAGATGAAGTTGAAACCCGGCGTCGTGGCGGAATACAAAAAGCGCCACGACGAAATCTGGCCGGAACTTTCGCGGGAAATCCGCGCGGCGGGAATTTCCGACTACTCCATCTTCCTCGACGAGGAGACCCTCACGCTTTTCGCCGTGCAAAAATTAAGCGACGGCAACACCGCCGCAGCGCTGCCCAACACCCCGGTTGTCCGCAAGTGGTGGAATGCCATGGCACCGCTGATGGAAGTGAATCCTGACAACTCGCCCGTCGCCAAGCCGCTCAAGGAAGTTTTCCATCTCGACTGAAAATCGGTGGCTCGCCGGGCCGAAGCCCGCAGGACGAAGGCTGGTGCACCCAATAGGAGTTGAACCTATAACCTGCTGATCCGTAGTCAGCCGCTCTATCCAATTGAGCTATGGGTGCTACCGTTGATTTTATTGGGTTATTTGCCTGTCTGTTTGTCAGCGATTTGACAATTTGATACCGCTTTCTGACACTACTTGCATGAAAGCTATAGAACCAACGTCAAAATCTGCTGATTGAAGGCAGAAAACCCGCTATGCGAACCTGGTTCGCTACGTGCCGTCCGGAATATATTTTGCTCGAATGAGGGTTAAAGACAAGCTCATTCGCAAAAGTTGAAGGCTGATACGCTATCAGTTGCCAGGCTGCGACTGGCAGACATGGGGGAATTCGTTGGATGCAGACAATTTTAGCAGCACGATCCGTGGCCTTCTGACACTCACGAACCAACATGACCGAATCCGAGCGCGTGCTGCGCGCCGTAGAATTGGGCGAAGTCTTTTTCAAATTGGGCCACGTCCGGCCCGGGGCAGAACGAGCAGTTGTCGAGTGCATGTGAGAGCGCGCGTCAATCTCGCTGCGGACACTTCTGATTTGCGAGGGAAGATCAAGATAGGGAATTTGTCGGCCATGATGCTCAAGAGGATAATTTGCCCGGGCGAGTTTGAACAGCCTCAAACTTTGGGCGCTGTCTGCAAGATTCCCGGCATGGCCGCCCCCTCCAATACGGCGCTTCTCGTAAAAACCCGCGTTTCCGGCCATGCAATAGATGGTTTGAATATGCCAAGAAATGTGGAGCCAGTTTTGCGCACAATCTGAAAAATATCCCCCATGATCGGTGTGCGGCAATGGCTGCCGGACGCGGGTTGCAAACTGCGGGAAAATTTTCCTTGCAACCCGGCGCCATTCTTGTCCCCACATCAGACCGTCCCCATCCGCGCGGCAAATTTACAGGAGCCGCATTCATCCGTGGCTTCCTGGTTCCCTGTCCTGCTCCATCCGGCGCGCCACGGGGCGAGGACAGACCGGCCCGTCTTGAGAAATGATGGCGACGGATTGAGGACGGATGGTTCTCTCCTCAAGACAGACGACTCCGGCTTGAGGACAGGCTCATCGGGATTGAGGACAGAACGGTCTCTCCTCAATCCTGACGGCTCTGGATTGAGGACAGACACGCCCGTGGCGAGGACAGACACGCCTTTTTTGAGCAAAATCCCTGATTTTCCGCATTTTTTGATGAAAGCTCCGCAAAAATCACTTTTTCGGGGCAAAAGGAGGTGATGCATATGGCAAAAAATCAAACCGTTACACTGAGTGCTGACACATTGAAGGCCGATGCTGACGCACTGGCCGCACTGGCCAAGATCAGCGACTACAAACCGTCCAATCAAGCCTACACGCTGGACAAGCTGCAGGCTGCATCCGGCGCGCTCAAGGATGCCGACGACGCCTTCGCGCAAGTGGAGGCCGACTGGCAGACCGGTCGCGACGCGCATGTGGCCGCCCAATGGGCGTTCCACAACATGATGCTCGGTGGCAAGAAACAGGTTGTCGCGCAATACGGCGACGACAGCGACGAGGCGCAGGCGGTCGGACTGACCAAAAAGTCCGAATACGCCAAGCCCGCACGCAAGAAGACCCCAGACCCCGCAACCAAGAAATAAAGGTCAGGGGTCTGTAGCGTCCGGTCTGTGACCGGAAAAGGCGGCTGCCGATACGGTGGTCAACCGCAAATGGTGGCCGTCTGCAAAGACAAGCCGCTCCAAGAAATTGGGGCGGCTCTTTTATTTCAACCACGAATGGACACCGATGAACACGGATTTGATAACTAATCTGCGCGCGCGGCTTCAAACAGCCTCAAACATCACTGCTACGATAAAAGTCGAGCGTTTTCTTCAAACCTTCCCGAAAGGTGATTTTTGGCCGATACCCCAGATTTTTCCGCGCTGCTGTAATGTTAGCTGTCGAAAATCGCACATCGCCCGCCCGTGCGGGCTTGAATTGCGGTGTGAGCGATTGTCCGGTCAGGTAATTCAATTCGGCCACTAGCTCCAGAAGTGAAATGCTCCGGCCAGTGGCGATGTTAAAGACCTTGCCGGCTATTTTTCCCGCCGGTGCCTTCACCGCCAGCAAATTGGCCTGCACGACATTTTCTATGCAGGTAAAGTCCCGCGATTGTTTTCCGTCGCCGTAAATTATCGGCGCTCTGCCTTGCAGAAAGTTCGTGCAAAATTTTGCGATGACGCCCGAATAAGGCGAATCAAACGCCTGCCGCGGGCCAAAGACGTTGAAATAACGAAGGCTGACCGTTGTCAATCCATGTAGCTGGTAAAACAACTGGCCGTATTTTTCAGCGGCATATTTTTGCAGAGCGTATGGCGAGAGCGGGTCTGGCGGAAGCTGTTCATGCTTCATCGCCGCATCGATGTCGCCATAAATTGCCGACGACGAGGCAAAGACAAATCGTTTTACACCCGCATCTTTCGCGAGCACCAGCAATTGCAACGTGGCGTCGAGATTGTGCGTGTTGCTTTGCACGGGCTTGGCCACGGAGGACGGCACCGATGGCAGTGCTGCCTCGTGAAACACCCATTCGCAACCGGCCATGAGCCGCCGCGCCAATTTTTCATTCGTAACATCACCTCTGACAAATTCAAGCAAATCTCCTTTTCGCTTCCAATTTAGATTTGAAATGTTTCCGAGTGAAAGATTATCAAGCACCACCACATCCGCGCCGCGACGACACAGTGCTTCCGCCAGATGTGATCCGATGAAGCCCGCGCCACCTGTGACAAGAACCTTCATTTCTAAAAAATCCTTTCAGGACCAAAGCAACACGTTAGGTTTACGCACAGGCCAACTTGGGAAAAACGGGCAGCCTTAACAGTCATTGTCGTATTAAATTATTGAGCAGATGCGAAGCGGTCAAGGCCATTAGTTAGTCTTCAAACCATTCGCTGACTGAAGGCAGACGCTTGCGCACGGATCGTCGCCATTTGGGGGACAGGAGTCGGTGGATGATTTGCTTTATCCCGGTTCGGTCTTTGCCGTCCACGTGGAGTGGCAGCAAATGCCGAATCTCATCCTGCTTTTTTAACACGTTGGATTTGCCCTTGGCGAACGCTCGATACTTTTTGTAAATGAACCGGAGCGTCCGCGCAAAATCAGAACGTTTGCCGCTGGTCATGGATGTTCCGTCATCACGCAGGCGGAATTCACACGTCACTTTCTTGATGTGAGTCATCTCGTATTTTCTGGATAGACGTATCCACATATCCCAGTCTTCATGTGTGGTCAGAGATTCATCGAAATTCCCAACCGTATGAACGCAGGCCAGTTGGTGCATAAAGCAAAGCACTGGCACAAAGTTTTCGTAGAGGATGCGGTCATTATCCCAGTCATAAGAGTAAAGCACGGTTCGTTCAGTAATTGCATAGCTCCCAATTTGATCAAATTTCTGGCGGGCGCAAAAGGCATCCGTGTAAGCGACCGCCTTTCCGGTGCTTTCAAGGAATCGGACAAGCGTTTCGAGATGATCTGGAAGAAAAATATCGTCGTCGTCGAGATACGCAACATATTTGCCCCGGGCAAAACGAAGGCCGGTGTTGCGGGCGGCGGCGAGGCCTTTGTTGGCGGGGTGGCGAAGATAAACAATTTCCTGACCGGCGTGGAGGTTTCGAACCACATATTCCACGTCCAAACCCGCATCATTTACAACGAGGATTTCAAAATCGCGAAATGTCTGGTTTAGAATACTGCGCAAGGCTTCGGCCAAACCATCTGGCCGACAATAAGTGGGAACGATCACCGATACTTTTGGCGCGCTCGTCGGCTGGTTCGTTGACTGGGCAGCCACGGGCAATTGTTTCAACGCTTCACGGGCTTGGATGTCGTTTGGATGCTTGGTCAACAAGTTTTTGAAAACGGCTTCTGCTTCAGCGCGCGCGCCGTGTTTCCCCAAGGCGCAGCCAAGGAAATACAGGACATGCCGGTTTTGAGGATGTTGCGACGCGAGCGATTTGAGATGTTCGATGTTTCGCATCGGCGGCCGGATGTTCCAGTCCAGCGGCATTTCCGAAAGCTTTTGCCGTGCGGACGCGATGATTGCCTTGGTGTAAAGTTCAGGACGGCGGGAATACAAAAATGCCTTGTATGCCGGATCCAACCGGCAGGCAAACAGGCTAAGTGAAGAATCAAAATGATGCCGGTAAAAAAACAGCGGCTCTGGGATATGCCTGCCAAACCAGCCTTTGGTGCCAAGACGTATCCACAAGTCCCAATCCTCGTAATAGCCCCAGTTTTCTGCATCATAGCCGCCGACGTCATCGAAGGCGGCAATGCGTATCAGAGAGCAATAACTGATGAAATTTTCCCGGCAAAGTCGGTCATAATCGTATTCCGGTTGGTGATGCCGTTGCTCCCGGTCGCCGAAGAAGACTGTGTCCACATAAGCGAAACCGAGTTTTGGATCGGCTTCCAGCAGCATCTCAGTTTTGGCCAGAAAGTCGGGTGCAATCCGGTCGTCGGCGTCCAGCGGTAAGATATATTTTCCACGCGCTTGCTCTGCGCCCAGACGTCGCGCTTTTGTGGGACCGACATCATGTAGATGAACGACACGAAACGGAATTCCAGAATGGGTCTCTGATGCCAAACGGTGGGCGACGGCAAGCGAATCGTCGGTGCTGCCGTCGTCCACGACGATGATTTCAAAATTTCTGAAGGTCTGATTCCATACGCTTGCCACGGCTTCGGGCAGGTAACGGGCGTAGTTGTGGCACAGGATGATGACGGAGACCGCCGGGGTCGTTGCGCGGAATAGTTTCAAATCCGTTTCTTGGTGGCAGGCTTGAGGTTTAAAACCATCAAGCGCTTCAACATCAATCCGCTGCCCCTCCGAAAATAATTTTTCCAGAGCTTCAGCCGAGTATGCCGGGTTTGCGCTAACGCGGTTGGTGCAGACTTGCTGCACCATGTTCACAGGAATGCAGAAAGTTAGGGAGTGTTCAGGACAGAGCAGGTATGGGTGCGTTTTCAGAAAGCGGGCGGTGCTGCCGGCCATCGCTGCTTCCAGGGTGTTGGGATTTTTGAAATCAAGCGACTCCAGCAATGCAGCCACTTCGTTTGTCCGATACATCGAACTGGAAACTTCCAACGGATAATTAAAATCAAGTTCGGCATCCGGCCAATGAAACTTTAATGTTGCCCCATCAGTGGTTTGAAATTCCGGTAATTTCTGGGACTTGTTCATCGCATAGCAATAAGTCGTGTTTCGTCCAAGCCGCAACGAGAAGCCAATCGCATCAGGATGCCGGCGCAGGGCTTGGATGATATCCGCCATTGTAAAATCCCGGACGAACACATTGTCATCAACGAGAAACAGCACATATTCTCTTCCCTTTAACAACACCAGCAAGTCTCGCCGGAAATTCTGTTCACGAACAAAATCCACCGTGGGATAATCGAGCATGAGCTGCCGATAAAGCGACAGCAGCCGGGGACTGGAAACGGCATAGATTACCTTTACCGAAATGTTGTCGGCATCTTGACAATGCCTTTTGAAGGAACGCAAGGTGGCGTCGAGTTGCAGCGGGCGGTCTTTGCTGAAAATCACGCCCGTAACTGGAAGCGATGCTGTTGTGTCAGTTTGCGGCGTTGACATAGTGGAAGTGCCTGCCTTAATCACTCAACATCAGGGGCAATCGCGAGGTAGTTCGCATAGCGAAAGTTTTCCAAAGCGTCATTCCATCGAGCTACATGAATCAGGCCATCAGCAATGACGCGATGAATCTCATAACCTTGACTGTTCAAGATTTCGAATGCATCCCGCAGTTTTGCTCCGGCGTCTTTCCAAGTGCCGCCGTATTCAAATTGAATCAGACCGATGCGCCGCAGATTCAGCAATTCGGCGGCTCCACGCAAAACCGCCAATTCCGCGCCTTCGACATCAAGTTTTAGAAAATGAATCTTGTCCACGCCATGCTCGCGGCAGAAATGATCAAGCGTTTCCGTGGAAACTTTTGTCGGCGCAGCGCTGATTTTGAGGTGCTCTTCGACTCCCGGTCGGCGATGGAGAGAATTCATGCCGGACAGGGTGGCGTCATCGCCAAAGGAAAAAAACATATGTTCGCCAATTTGATCCGAGAAGGCTATCTGGTGCTTGGCTGCGGTGAAACCGTCCAGCGTATGCTGGAGCCGGGTGAACGTGTCGGGAAAAGGTTCGAAGGCATGCAGATGCAGCCCCTGGCACGCCTCCAGTGCCTGCAGGCTCCATTGGCCGATGTTAGCCCCTACGTCAAAAACCGTGTCTCCAAAACGCAGCACGGTCCAAAGAAGCAAATACTCCCCGTTGGTGGCGGGATTATCATCATTAAAACCTTGCGCCGTCGTTTCCACTGACTCGTCGCAAATGCGGAGCCCGATTAACCGGTGTTTCCAGTTGCTTTGAGAGACTGTGCCGGACTGGGCGTTGACGTTGAGAAGCTTTCTCATTTGTTTGCGCCAGATATCCCACATCGCGCGTTCACTGGGAACTTTGGCAACCATGAATTCTTCCAAAATGGAATCGGCAACGGCGATCAAATCGGCGCGATCCAGTTGGCGGGTTTTGGTGGCAAACGCTTCCACATTGGCGAGATAGGGTTCGTGCGGCCAGCGCCAACGGCGACATTCCACCGTGAAGCCCAAGGCCGTCAGAACCCGTTGATATTTTTCCGCGTGCCAACCGTCGTAGTGGGTGGCCCAATGCGCTTCATGTGAACCGAAGCAGTGCCGCAGCACAGCTTGCTTCAGGCGGTAAGGAATGTTTGAAACCAGTTGCTCAGCACAACCCATAATGTCCGGTGTTTCGATGTGGAGCTTGCCACCTGGTTTCAGCCACTCGTGCCAACGAATCAACAATGCCATTGCTTGCGGGCGGGTAAAATGTTCAAACACATGGTGGAGACGAATCTCATCCACGCTTTGCGGAGGAAAATTCAGGCTGGTAATGTCGGCAAAAATATCCGCGCCGATTTTTGTTTGGACGGAGTGTTCCGATGGCGGGTAGTCAATATTTACATAACTGTCGAACCAGTTCTCGCCACAGCCTAAATGAAGACGCAATGGTTGACCCGGTTGCCAGAGTCCTGCGGCTTGAAGTATTCCAAGTGCATCCTGCCCCGGCTGAAGATGGAGAGGTGGATTCACACGGCTGGCCTGACCAGAAGCTTTCAGTGAATTTTCCAAATGGAACTTCAGTCGGCAGTGGTCAAATCCTTGCTTTACCAGTGCGTCCAAATCCGCCGCTGCCTCCGCAAATTTTTTGTCGCCGATGTTCCCAAGAGCAACCCAGTAGCGATAGTGCAGCCCCAATCCGTATTTTTCTGAATTGACAAACTGACGGTGCAGATCACGCAAAAATTCCCGATCTTCTGTGCCCGCGCGAATTATGGCCGCTTCCGCCTCAATGACCTCTTGAAGCGCTTGCTTATCACCGCCGGACAGCCGGCTTACTGTTAGTGCTTGAAGCATCGGCGCGGCTGATGCGTTGAGCGAACCCGGAAACGCAAGCGCACAAGCACCCAAGACAAAAAATTGATAATTTTCGCCCAATTCCCATATGGTCTGGCGTAATTGGTGAATGTCCGGGTAGCCGTATATGGATGGGGCATCTGAACCTTGGTAGGTCACTTTTTGAAAAAGATGCAGGTCGTCAACCAAGATGATGGCATCTTTAATTCCAGCATCTTGAATCGCGCGCAGCTCTTCGATAATAGGCGTATTTCCACCTTCGCCTCGTGCGGTGTTGCCTTCGCTGTAGTGACCGTCCAGCCAGAATAGCGCCCGGCCTCGCAGTTTTGGCAGAATGTGCGCCAATGCCTTGCTGGAGTCGCCTTCGATAACTTGGACGTTGGGAAATGGTGCGAGCCGCACTGTGGCCTGCCGGGCTAATTCAGGCGACAGTTCGATAGTATAAACTTGGTCAAAAATCTTTGCGGCAGCAGCGGTTGTTTCGCCGAAATAAGTGCCGGTTTCCACGAACGCTTTGATATCGAACCTGGCGGCGATTTCCCGCAAAAATTCAGCGTCCAGTCCGCCACTGGCGTTCTTGACGCGCCGCAAGCGAAGGGGCCCGCCCGCATGGGCTTGCTTGGCGAACATCCTTGCATTTGGAAATATGCCATGGGCTGCCTTGCGAGGATGGCGGATAATGGCTTTTGCTTTTTGAAGCAAAAACTTCGCTGTTTTTTTAGGATGACGAATAAATTTTTTCACCATAGGCAAATCAGCACCCTTTCCAAGATTCTTTTTTTGTTGGTTAAGTTTTTGCAACTGACATTCGGCGGATTTGACTATATCTGTATTGGATTTGTCCGACAAACCAAACCCATCCGGCATAAAAAATAAATCACCCTGTTTGAATGTAAATTTCTGCGATGTTGGATTTCCGCACCCGAAGACTGGTTTTTGTGAAAACAGATAATCGCCGGAGAAGCCGGTGACAAAGTAAGTCAAATGCTTGGTTACGGCTATGGCTGGAAGCGAGGTTTCGTAATCTGCAAAATGGGAAAATTCCGTCTCGCGAACAAAAAAACAGTTGGTATCTGTAACAGCGATAAGCTTGTAACCTTTCTTTTCCGCAAGCTTGACCAGCGACAATGCGGAGCAGCCAAAATAATTTCCGGGTTCGGCCACCAACTCAATTTCCGGCGGGATGGTGGGATTGTATTCGCAAATAACAAGTCTTGGCTTTGTCTCTGACAGACTATTGAAAATGTGATAGTCGTCGCCGTCAATGTCAATGGAAAGCAGGTCAACCTGTTCGGTGACACCTGCTCGTTTAAGGATTTCATCCAATGTATTTTGCCCTGACGCCTCAACTTTTGCCTGGATGCAATGGCATTTGTAGTTTTTTGTGTTCTCAACGAGCTGCTTGAATCGTTCGGCGTCCAGTTCCATGAGAATTCCCTTCCATCCTTTTTTGGCCCAAAGGTTTGCCGTGTTGGAAAGATGGAAGCCATCCCATGCGCCGAATTCGACACAGATTTTTGAGGAAACGCCAATTATACCGAAGATTTTTTCAATAATCCCATCTTCTCCAAATTGCTCGTGGACATTAAAGGCATGATCAGAAAGTTTTTTCATCGTTTTAGGAATCCAGACCGCATGAGGTTGATTAAATCTTAATCTTGGCTTTCTGCAAGATTTTCGTCGCGCTTTCTTCATCATGCGATTAGACTATAATCAATTGCTTTCCGTCTTAAGCAATTCCCGAAGCAAGCGTGCAGTCTGCCTGGTCTTGCGGCTTAAAACAGCAGAGGGTCATTCTCGTGAGCCTTCAATTCCGCGCGGAGTTGTTCCCCGGTTATGGTGAAATGTTGCACGCCGCGCCCCATCAGCCGGTTCTCCTCGCTCAAGCGGTCGCGCCGATCGCGCACATAACGCGGCACGCAATAGTCATCCGCCTTGCCCCAATGGACTCCGCGCCATAATGTTGAACCTCTTTGTGGCACTACTAAATCGTGACAACCCACACCGAATTGCGCCCCTCCATCAGGTCTCACGATACACCTTTTAATAAAGCGTAAACAATTGTGTTCGTCCACAATATGCTCTCCATGCCTGCGTTGGAAAAGCGGTGGCTTTGTCCGGTCAATGTCCGCATCCGTCGCGTGGCGATACGATTGGAACATTGCGCAAAGAACGACTTCGCCGGTTTCCTTCGCCAGTTCGTCGCGTGGGTTGGTGCCGTCAAACGGCCATGGGTGGACGAATTCATCCGCGTCCACGCATATCACAAAATCCGCAGACGATTTGCGCACGGCGCGGTTGATGTGCCCAATCTTCACCATGTCATCGAAGCCTTTTGGAAATTCAAACGGCACGATGTTGAGCGACTTGACACCGCATTGCGCCGAAGCCGTCTCCAGTTCACGCCGCGTGCCGTCAATGGACTCGCTGTAAAACACAGTAAACTTGTCCACCCACGGCGCATAATGCCGCACGAATAGTGGCGCGAGAACCGCCTCATTATACATCATGGTGATGACTTCGATTTCCATGCGGCGGCCTTTTCTCATGGCGCGCCTGACCGGGGCAAAGAATTCGATCGCCTTGTATTTAAGGCGTGACTGGCGGCGTTCAACGGATGTTTGTTGGCGTTTCAGCCATCTCGCAAGCGATGATTTTAGTTTTTTCATTCTACGGTTTGCGGTTTAACTTTTAACTATTGTCAAACCTTCGTCCTTGCCGCGCGTTTTTTGATTGCCCGCCCCAAATTTAAGAATGGCATGGTGATTCTGCGGTGAAGCCAGTAGGCCGCATACCAGAATTTTCCCAGTTTCGCCGACATCTCGACTTCAGTTTGAAGCATTTCAGCATCCTGCCCCCGGACTTTTTTAAGGTGCTTTCTGATCTGATATAATTGATTAAAAAGAGCCTTTCGAAATCGCGACTGTAAATAAGGTTTGTGGACATAAGCCATAAAAAGTCGCCTGCTTTCCCGTTCGCCGATCTTATTGACCTGATTGACTTCCGTTTGTTGCAGTTCGTGTTTTCGAAAGCAGCACAAGGCTTCCGGGGTGTATGCAAGGTCGCCTTTTTCCAGCAAATGAAACCACATTTCCAAGTCTACAATCTGCCGGTAGGTGACGTCAAAGCCGCGATCTGCGTCGCGGCGACGAAACAGCACCACCGAAGGCTCTCCAATCAGATTGCAACTATTCCGCTCCCAGCATCGCGCAATAATTTCGTGTCCTTGATATAATCCTGGCGAACCTAGATCATCCCATACTTCCGCGACTATGGAATTTGCGTCAATGACGGCGCGCGCGGAAACCGCCAGCACAACAGCGGCGTTTGTTTCCAGCAATTCAACCAATCTGCCCAAAGCCTGTCGGTTCGTCAGTTTGTCATCACCGAAAACATATTTTATGTATTCTCCCCGCGCCTGCGACAGGCACCAGTTCCAATTTTCCACCATGCCAAGATTTTTAGAATGAATCTGAAAACGGATGCGGCTGTCTCTGGCGGCAAAGCGGGCGATCACCTCGGCGGAGTTGTCCTTTGAACAGTCGTCGCTGATGAGCAGTTCAAAATCCCTGAAATCCTGCGCCAGTATGGATTCAATCGCCTCCGGCAAATACCTGGCATAATTGTATGTCGGAATCAGGACGCTGACTTTTGGGATAGTCACAGGCACCATTTCCACAATGCTCTAATGAAAATGTGCCGGTCAACAAGCTATTTCTGCTTCCGTAAATTTGCGTGATACGCGTTTTTTTATTGACGAGTGAAAATTCCTGAACGGCCTTGTGATTTTGTGCCGGATCAAAAAGAACGCATACCAACCCGAACCCAAGGTCAGCTTCATTTCTTTCAACACAGGATTTTCGTTCGCAGCGGGCAGTTTTCGGAGTGAATAGATTTGTGCGAACAGCATCCGTCGTGTCGCCATTTTCTGGAGCCACGGCCTGACAAAATATGCTTCCAGAAGCCAGAGGCTTTCAACTTCCGTCTTGCCGCTTTTGCGGTTCGCATTTGTCTGCTGTGAATCGTGCCTGCGAAAGGCGCATAGCGGCTCGCCAAGATGGGCAAATTTTCCGTTGTCCAGAAGATGAAACCACATTTCCAAATCCGCAAGCTGCCGGTAGCGCGCATCAAATCCGCGCGCGGCCTGCTGTTTTCTGAACAACACGAGCGTCGGTTCGCCCACCAAATTTGCAGGACGTTCAAGACACTTCACAACGACTTTTTTCCCGTCGCAGATGCCGGGGTGAAAATTGTTCCGCGTCTCAATCACCGTTGACCGCGCATCAATCACTTTGGACGCGGTTGACACGAGCGAGATGGCAGGATCGCTTTCCATCAATGCCGCCATTTTGCCGATGGCCGACGGCGAGAGCAGCTTGTCATCGCCGAAAATAAATTTGATGTATTCTCCTCGCGCCTGCGACAGGCACCAGTTCCAATTTTCCACCATGCCAAGATTTTTGGGGTGAATCTGAAAATGGATGCGGCTGTCTCTGGCGGCGTAGCGGGCGATCACCTCGGCGGAATTGTCCGTGGAACAATCGTCGCTGATCAACAGTTCAAAATCCTGAAAATCCTGTCCGAGAACGGATTCAATCGCCTCCGGCAGATAACGCGCATAATTATATGTCGGTATGAGGACGCTGACTTTTGGGGCTGTCATATGCCGGGTTTCATCGGGCAAATGCGGCGTCAAGACTTGAACTGCATCTCGTAAAGCTTTTGATAGACGCCGCCGCGATTCATCAGGTCGTCATGCCTGCCGGTTTCAATGATGCGGCCCTGTTCCATGACGACGATCAAATCCGCGTGCAGAATGGTGGAAAACCGGTGCGCGATGCACAATGTCGTCCGGCCTTTCATCAATCCATCCAGAGCGGATTGCACGGCGCGCTCTGATTCCGTGTCGAGGGCGTTGGTCGCCTCGTCGAGAATCAAAATCGGCGCATTTTTCAGAACCGCGCGGGCGATGGCGATGCGCTGGCGCTGGCCGCCGGAAAGCAGCACGCCTTTTTCGCCGATGATGGTGTTGTAGCCGAGGGGTTTTTCTGTGATGAACTGGTGCGCGTGCGCGTGCCTGGCGGCGGCGATGATTTCTTCATCCGTCGCGCCGGGCCGTCCCAGCTCGATGTTCCGGCGGATGGTTTCGTTGAACAGAATGGTTTCCTGCGCGACTACGGCGATCTGTTTTCGCAAATCGCCGGTGGAGGCTTCGCGGATGTCCACGCCGCCGATGCGGACGGCGCCGTTTTGCGGATCGTAGAAACGGAGCAGCAGGTTGGACAGCGTGGTCTTGCCCGCGCCGCTCGCGCCGACGAGTGCGACAAGCTGGCCGGGTTTGATCTGAAGATTGATGTCGTTAAGAACCGTTTTTTTGCCGTAAGCAAAACTGACGTTGTCAAAATGGATTTCCGCTCCGGACTTCAACGGGCGCGGGCTGGCGGGTTCCGGCACGGCGTTTTGGGTGGCGAGCAGTGCGAAGACGCGCTCGCTGGAGGCGCGCGCCTGGACAATCTGGTTTTGCAGCCGCGTGAGATTTTTCATCGGCGCATAAATCGTGAAAACGCTGGCGATCAACTGGATGAAATCGGTGGAATTGAGATGATGTGTGTCTGGGTGCCATTTTGCCTGCAGAATCAGATAGACCAAAACCAGCGCCACGCCGCATGATCCAAAAAATTCAATGAGCGGCCCGGGAATTTCCGTCGCCCGCACCACGCGCATATAATCGCCGATGGATTTGCGGGCGGTGCTATGGAACTGTCCGGCCACGACTTTTTCGAGGCCGTAAGCCTTGATGACGCGATGCCCGGTGAAAGATTCAATCATGATCTGGGTCAGGTCGCCGGATTGCAACTGCGTTGCCCGGCTGGACTGACGGACTTTCCGGCCGTAAATGACAATGGGAATGACGGCCACCGGCAGGACCGACATGACAATGATCGTCAACATGGGCTGCTTCCAGAGCATAAAGCACAAAACGCTGACCAGTGTGACCGGATCACTGACGATGACGCGGGTTGCGCTGGCCAAAATGCCCTGAAGCGCCCCCGTGTCGTTCATCACGTTCGACATGAGCTGGCCGCTGGAATTTTCCGTGTAAAAACCCGCCGACAAATCCAGCAGGTGCGAAAACAGCCGTGTGCGCAGATCCGTCACGGCGCGGGTCGTGACCCATTGCAAACAATAGACATCCAGATAACCAAAAATGCCGCGCAGCAGCATGATGAACGGAATCGCCGCGATGAGCGCCCCCAGCGCCCACGGATGCGAGCGCAAATCGTTCGCGTCTAGCGCGGCGCGCGCCAAGTTGAACCAACGTTGCATGAACGAGAATTTTCCGAGAACGGGTATTCGCGTCGGCGCAGCAGTGTTGAAATTAAAATTAGTCGGAAAATTCGCGCTCACCATCACGTTCGAGACGGCCAACGGCCCGCCGTTGGTCACGACGATTGTGTAGGTGGAATTGTTTCCCGCGTCGTCGTTGGTCGCGCCGGCCAAAAACACATGGACATTCGCCGCCGTCGCCGCCGAAGATTTTATTTTTACATCGCCGGAAAAATTATTTGTGTCTCCACGCACGGAAACGGTGAAATTTGTCGAACCGCCGCCGGCCAGCGTGATTGGCGGCCACGCCACGGCGTTGTTGGTCATGCGGTAGGTGCTCGAAGTATTTGCCGTCGGAAAAACCGTGCCGAAGACGAGCATGATCGTCCCGATCAGCAGCGGCGAAATGAGGCCGCTGATGATTCCGCACAGCACGCCCAGAACCAGACGCACGCGATACGGCTTCACCAGTTGCCAAAGCCTGCCAAGAAAGACGAGCATAGTTTGATCCAGTATGCGCAGGGATGGCGGGCAAGGCGAGCAGTTTGTCGGAATGGATTTTATTTTTGCGCGGCGGGCCGATTTCGGCTTCAATCCGGCATCGTGACGGCAACAAAACCACTTCCCATCTCCGTCTGCATCATCGCCGGCAACGAGGTGGCGCGCATCCGCCGCGCGCTCCAAAGCGTTTCCGGCTGGACCAGCGAAACCATCGTCGTCCTCAATCACGACGCAACCGACGGCACGGACAAGATCGCGGAATCTTCCGGCGCGAAAGTTTTTCGCGAGCCGTGGAAGGGTTACGTCGCGCAAAAGAATTCCGCCTGTCAAAAGGCGGCGCAGGAATGGATTTTGAGCCTGGACGCCGACGAGGCGGTTTCACCGGAATTGCGCGCCGAAATCCATAAATTATTTTCCGAACCGGAAAAATCAAGGCCGTTTGCCGCGTTCAGCTTTCCGCGCCGCACGCTTTTTTGCGGGCGCTGGATCCGACACGGCGACTGGTATCCCGACCGGCAAACGCGGCTCTGGCGGCGCGGCCAGGCCCGCTGGTCGGGCGAAAACGTGCATGAAAGGCTGGAAGTGGACGGCCCCATCGGACGACTGCATTCGGATTTGTTGCATGACATCGCGGAGAGCATTGACCGGCAGATCGCGAAAATTTCCAGCTACAGCGAGGCGTTTTTGCGAGACGCTTGCGCGCAAGAACGCAAGGCGGGCTGGTTTGACCTGGCGGCGCGACCGGCGTGGCGTTTCGTGCGCAGCTATTTTTTACGGCTCGGATTTCTCGACGGCTGGCAGGGCGTTTACATCGCCTGGATGACGGCGTTTTACACCGCGACGCGCTACGCAAAAGTGCGCGATGCGCAGGAAAACAAAACCAAGCCGGATTGACATGGATGTTTCCGTCATCATCCTCACCCGCAACACCTGCGCGCTGACCCGCGCCGCCATCCAGTCGGTTTTGGATTCCAATGATTCGCTGGCAAAGGAAATTATAGTCGTGGACAACGGCTCGACCGACGAAACGCTGTCAGTGCTACCCCGCGAATTTCCGGATTTAAAACTGATCCGCGCGGAAAAGAACCTCGGTTTCGCCCGCGCGTGCAATCTGGCGGCCAAACAATCGTCCGGCGAATTTTTGCTGCTGCTGAACTCCGACGCGCGCCCCGCACCCGACGCGCTGGAAAAAGCCGCCGCGTGGATGCGCGCAAATTCCGATTGCGCCGTCGCGGGCGGGCAATTGCTCAACGCGGACGGCTCGCGGCAAAATTCAATCGCCAATTTTCCAACGCTGGCGACCGAGCTGTTGAGCAAATCGCTGCTGCGCCGTCTGTGGCCGGAAAAATTTCCGGGTAAGGAGCGCGAACTTCGCGCGCCGCTGGACGTGGAATCAATCGTCGGCGCGTTCGTTTTTGTCCGGAAGAAAATCTGGGGCGAACTGGGCGGGCTGGACGAGCGCTATTTTTTCTTTTTCGAGGAAACGGATTTTTGCCTGCGGGCGCGCCAAAAAAATTTCCGCGTCGTCCATCTGCCGGAAGTCCGCGTCCGGCACGACCAGGGCGCGACGGCAAAGCAAGTTTCCGTGGCGGCGCGGATTGAATACTGGCGTTCGCGCTACATTTACTTCTCCAAAAATCGTTCCGCGTTCACGCGAAGCATTTTGTTTGCGGGACTGATGGCGCGGTTGTTTTTCGACTGGCTGGCGGCAAGTTTGACCACCATTTTCACGCTGGGAAAAAATGCGCGCTGGCGCAGCCGCTGGCGCGTTTGCACGGCGCTGCTGGGCTGGCATTTGCGCGGCTGTCCGGCGTCGGCAGGTTTGCCGCGCTGAAATCAGCGGAGCAGCCGGTAGTTTTTGTGAACACCGATCTCGATGCCGGTGAGATTTTTGAGATGGCAGGCGAGGTCGTTCCAGAAAACCTTTTTGCGAAACCGGACGAACGGGTTGCGCGAGCGATAAGTCCAGTCGGCGGCGGCGACCAGTTCCCGCATGACCTGTGGATGCGTGCCGGTGAAAGGTTTCACCTTTTGGTCGTCTTCGTAAAAAATTTCCGGACGTTCACAAATTTTTTCGACGGCGTTGTCGTCATGCCACAGTTTGGAAAGGTTGCGGAGCTTGACGCGCGCCAACTGCGGGGGCAGCGCATGGCCGTAATGATGGTATCGGCCGCCGGAAATTTTCACGCGCAATTTATCATTGGCGACCGTGCGGAAACCCTGGGCGTCGCCGCGCGAACGGATTTCCGGCGTGCGTCGCACCACGCGGACTTCGCGGCGATACCAGCCGAACGAGCAGGCGTAGGTCTGGTAGCTGCCGTAAAAATGGATGTAGTCCACGAGCAATCCTTGCACTTGCGGATTGTTCAATTCCTGGTTCATGGCGGCGCGCATGGCGGGCAACGTGTCTTCGTGCAGCACTTCATCGCCTTGGACATAAACGCACCAGTCGCCGGTGCATTCTTGCAGTGCAAGATTGGTGTGATGCGAAAGCGCGAGGCCATTTTTGCGAAGCGACTCGTCCCATTCGGTCTCGATGATGCGAATTTTTGGATCGCTGATTTCCTTGACCCTGTCCAGCGTGTCGTCGGTAGAACGCGGCACGTTGACAATCACCTCGTCGCACAGCGGCAGGATGGAACGGATGGCGGGGACAAACGGATAGCCCATCGTCGTGCCGTTGCGGATGAAGGTGAAGCCGCTGACTTTCATGGGCGAAGATTCAATGGTAGCAGTAATGAATTTTTCCTTCCACGCGCCTTTCCAAAAGCGTGTGGCCGTGGCGCAGCCGCTCGGAAAATTTCCGCCAGTTGCCGGCGGCTTGTCGGCGGACGTGCAGCCAGCGCCGTTGCACCCAGTTGATTTTCCATTTTTTTCGGAAATATCCGACCGTTTCCGCGCGCGTTGAACCGCGCTGCGCCTTGAGGGATTTTTGCGTCACGCTGCCAAAATGATGGATGTAGGCGCAGCCGCTGACGGCCATTTTGAAGCCGGCGTCTTTTGCGCGCCAAAGAAAATCCAGATCCTCGTTGCCGCCCTTGTTGAAATTTTCATCAAAGTTTCCAATCGCCTCAAAAACGCGGCGCGCGACGAGAAAGCAAACGCCCGAGGCCGTTCCGCGCCGCTGCACCTGCTTCATCTGCGACACAAAATCGCGGGCATAATTTTCAAAATCATAATCCAAATCGCCCTCGCCCATCGCCGGGCTGACGATGTCCACGCCTTCGTTTTCGGAAAATGCAACCAGATTTTCCAGCCAGCCGCGCGACAGCACCGTGTCATTGTTCAGAAACAGCGTCCATTTTGTTTTGCCGGCGTCAAATCCCTGGTTCCAAGCGGCGGCGCAGGCGCGATTTTCGGAATTGTGAATCACGCGCAATTTTGGCCGCGTCGCGAGAAATTCCGCCGTCCCGTCTGTCGAAGAATTATTTACGACAACGATCATCGAATCGTCGCAGCCCGTGGCATTGAGGCTTTCCAGGCATTGCCGCGTGAAATGCAGCTGGTTGAAAACGGGAATGACAATCGTGACATCCATCTCGGCTCATGCTCCAAAATCAAGCGCGCCGCCGCAAACATTCTTTTGCTTCGAGCCTGTCGCCGCATCTGCATTTCAATCGCCCAGCAATTTTTTCAACTGGTCGCGCGCCGCCGCCTCGCGTTTGTTCGTCTCCGATTTGGGCGTCCAGTTGCGACGGGCGAAATCAAAATACTCGCAGAAATTTCCGACGGCCTTTTCCAAGACAGGCTCGGCGCGGCGTTCGCGACATTGCTGCGCCACGCGCGGATCGTAAAATGCGCAGTTCAGGCACACGCGCAAATCCGCGCGGCATTTCATGCAGACCTCGCCGCGACCCGGCTGGCCGTCCAGCGTCCAGGGTTCGCCGCAATTGTAGCAATGGCGATTCACATTTACGATTTACGATTTACGATTTACGATTGCCCGGATGATGCCAGTTCCAATCACAAATCGTAAATCATAAATGAAGTTTGGATTATTTGGCGGCTCGTTCGACCCGGTTCACATCGGCCACCTGCTCGTCGCGCAGGCGGCGGTCGAGGAACTTGGCCTGGACAAGTTGTTTTTCATTCCGGCGGCGCAATCGCCGTTCAAGCCGGACAGCAGGCCCGCGTCCGCGTCCGTGCGGCTGCAACTGCTCCGGCTCGCGCTCGCGGGAAAGGCAAATTGCGAAATTGACGCGCAGGAAATCCGGCGCGGCGGCGTCTCCTACACCGTTGACACGCTGCGCGATTACGCGAAAAAATTTCCGGGCGCAAAATTGTTTTGGCTCATCGGCACCGACCATGTTGCCAAACTGAACGAGTGGCGGGAACCGGATGAACTGGCGCGGCTGGCCGAGTTCGTGGTGATTCCGCGTCCGGGCGAAACGCCAGCGGATTTTCCGGCGCCGTTTCGCGGCCTGGCTCTGAAGGGTTTTCAGTTGGCGGTTTCATCGCTGCAAATCCGCGCGCGGCTCAAGGCTGGTCTTCCGATTGAACCGCTGGTGCCATCCGCCGTGGCCGAGGCCGTCCGAAACAATCGCCTTTATCTTTGAACGCATCCGCCGCAATATCCCCGCAGATGGATTCAAAAAAACTTGCCGAGCTTTGCCGCAGCTTCGCGGACAACAAAAAGGCCGAAAACATTGTTATCCTCGACGTGCGTGATTTGTCGTCGGTGACAGATTATTTTGTCATCGCGTCCGGCACGAGCGAGCCGCATTTGCGCGCCATCGTGGACGAGATCACCGACCGGCTGCGGGACGAGCATGACTTGCGGCCCCTGCGCAAGGAAGGCTCGATGCAGGGCGCGTGGGTGGTGCTGGATTTTTTCGACGTGATCGTTCATGTCATGCGCTCGGACACGCGGGTGCGTTACGACTTGGAAGGACTTTGGGGCGACGCGGCGCGGGTGAAATTGAAGGCCAAGCCGAAAAAGAATTCAACCGCCAGGACACCACGGCGCAAAGCCAGGAAAAATTAAATCCTTGGTGGCTTCGCGGCTTGGAGGTCAGGAAGTTTTTTGGGGAATTTCCGCCGACGCCTTCACCATTTCATCCACGAGCTTTTTGAATTCATCCAGACCGGTGCTCGGGATGATAATGGTGTCGCGACGTCCGCCGACGTCCTCGGTGATCCGCAAAAATCGTCCGCGCGGATTTTCCTTGAGCGTGAGAACAAAGTTTTTGCGCTCGATTTGCACTTCCGCAGATTTCAGCGTGTCTTCCTGAACCGGGGGCTTGGGCTGGCCGTAACCCTGGCCATGCCCTTGATAAGGCCGCCGCCCGAATGGTGATGGTCGTTCGTTTGAGATCATAAGTCCGCTGTGGATTTCCCAGCTAGTTTCAAAATCCGGCGGCAACGGGCATTTGTCAACTGCCAAAATCTTCTCCAACCACAGGTGTCTCGCGGATAACGGGATTTGAAATAAAGTTTTTGATGCCGAAATTCACAAAATATTCGCCGCAAGCTCGGCAAGCTCGGATCGCTCGCCCTTTTGCAGCTCGATGTGCGCGGCGATGGCCTGGTCGCGGAAACGGCTCACGATGTAGTTGAAGCCGTTCGAGGACGAGTCCACATACGGGTTGTCTATTTGATATGGATCGCCGGTGAAAATAATCTTTGTGCCGTTGCCGACGCGCGTGATGATGGTTTTGGCTTCGAGCGGCGTCAGGTTTTGCGCCTCGTCAATGATCATGAACTGGTTCGCGATGCTACGCCCGCGAATGTAGCTCAATGCTTCGACGACAATCGCGCCGCTACGCATCAGATCGCCGCTGCGGCGATGGTCGTGGCCCATGTTCAGGTCGCTCAGCATTTCGAGCGCGTCGTGGATCGGCTGCATCCACGGTGCGAGTTTTTCCTCAAGCGAACCGGGCAGGAAACCGAGTTCCTTGCCCATGGAAATCGTCGGGCGCGCGACGACGAGCCGGCGGAATTCGCGGTCAAGCACGGTGCGCTTCAAGCCGGCGGCCATGGCCATCAAGGTTTTTCCCGTGCCGGCCTTGCCCATGAGCGTGACGAGCTTCACGCGGTCATCAAGCAGCGCGTCGAAGGCGTAATGCTGCTCGCGGTTGCGCGGCTTGATGCCCCAGACGCCTTCGCGGCAGTCAATGATGGGAACGAGTTTTGTCCCCGTCGCGTCCACTTTGGTGAGCGCGGCCTTTTTGGGATTCGTTTCGTCAATGAGCGTGCAGAATTCGTTCGGGAAATATTTTTTGCCGCCGTTGACTTCAAGTTCGCCGTTGGCGCGGAACGCGGCCATTTTTTCCGGGCCGACGGCCAGTTCGATCATGCCGGTGTAAAGGTCCTGGATGTGGACGCGGTCGTTCTCGTAATCCTCGGCCTGTAGGCCGAGCGCGTCGGCCTTGATGCGCAGATTGATGTCTTTGCTGACGAGAATTGTCGGGTTTTTCGGCTGCGCCTTCTGGATTCCGGAGGCCAGCAGCAATATGCGGTTGTCAACGCTGTTGCCGTTCACGACATGGCTGTCGCCGTTGCCATTGCCGTTTTTTTGGAACGCAACTTTCAGCTTGCCGCCGTTGGGCAACTGCACGCCCTCGCTCAAGCTGCCCTCGCCGCGGAAGCCATCGAGCATCCGCGAAACCTGCCGCGCGTTCTGGCCAAGCTCGGACGATTCGCGCTTGAAGCGGTCAATTTCCTCGATGACTTCGATTGGAATCACGACATGATTGTCGTCAAAGTTGAGCAGTGAATTTGGATCGTGCAGGAGGACGTTGGTGTCGAGGATGTAGTTTTTCACTGGGTGTAAATATTTCAGAGCAAAGCAAAATCAGGTTGAGGAACTGCGGCGTTTGGGTGACAAACAGGTTTCATTTTTGCTTTTTGATCGTCGCCATGCGGTGGTGCCATTTCTGGATTTGTTTGTGGCGCGCGGGCAGTTTGTAATGGCCGGAATAGAGAAAATTTTCAAGCATCCCGAACAAATCGAAATCCACAAAATGCGGACGGTCATCAAGCAGATAATTTTGGTGCGTTAAAATGATTTCAAACTGAACCAGCAATTCTTCCAGCCGCTTGAGCCAGATTTTTTGATCCCTCCGCCACTGGTCAATGCAGCCGCGCCCGAACTTCCGCTCCTTGAACCGCAGGAACTGCAACTGCTCCGCCGCCGGGACATTTTCCTTCCAATAAATGTCGTTGAGCCGGAACGTCGCGCCTTCGATTTCGTTTTCGATGAACCGCCACAGCACGGATTGCACGCCGCGCCATTTTGCGGGAAACAAATCAAGCTCCAATTCCTCGTCGAGATACTTCGCGATGACCTGCGAATCGTCGGCAATTTCAAAAATAACGTTCCTGCCGTCGCGGATAATTGGCACGCCGTAGTAACGCTGCTTCGTGAGCTTCCAGATGAGCGAGCGGTCCTGGTTGGGAATGCTTGTGGTTTTGAAACGGACACCGGCAAATTCCAGAATGCGCCGCTGGACCAGGCAGAACGGGCTATACGGAACTTGGATCAATTCAATCATTTCAAAAATTCATTGCTCGCCGACAGACGCACATTAGGACGCTGCCTTTTGTTTTACAAGCGTGAATTCAAAATCCTCCCCATCCTCGTTCTCATCGGCATCCTTAATTTCGATTTATGAGGATGAGGACGAGGACGATTTGATTTTGAAACAACCGCTTTACACAAAATTGCAACGGCGTTAAAGTCGCCACATGGCTGAATACGACGCGACCGAATTTATTGACACCGATTTCCAGGCGCACAAATCACCCGTCGCCGCGCTCGACCCGCTCCGCGCGCCCACGCGCGATGAGGTGGACCGCAAGGTCGTCGAGGCGCAGCAGAAACTCGCCGAGCTGAAGCGAGCGCAGGAGGATTTGGAACGCGAACGCGCCTCGCTTGAAGAATTGCGCCGCCGCCAGCTCGAATTTCAAAACGGCCGCCAGGAAATGGTCCAGAACCTCACGCGCGGACTCGGCTTGCTCGAAGAAGCCGAGTTCAACGCGCGCCGCGATTCCGAACAAATGATCAAAACGCTCGCCGACTTTCGTGGTGCGCTCGAAAAAATCCAGAACGTCCGCGACGAAACGTGGACGAAGGAAAATTTCCAGATGGAACTGACGCGCGCGCTCACGATTGTCGAAAACGCGCGCATGGAATGGAATTCCGCGCGCCTGAAACTGCCCGCGCTCGCCGGCGAATCCGCGCAGAAAAAATCCGAAACCGGATCCGCGCCGCAACCGGCAGCTTCCCCGTTCGCCAATTTGAGTTTCGGCGAGCTTTGCAAAATCGGCCTTGCGATGACATGGCCGCTGCTGATTGTCGCGCTCGGCGCGCTGGGCGTTTTCATCGCGATTTTGTTGCGTCATTGATTTTTTCGTATGGCGTTCGTGAAGAAAAAGTCCAGGCAGGGCGACCCGATTTCCGAACGCGCACGCCTGCTCAACGACCAGATCGCCTCGCTCGAATCCGAGATCAAAAAACTCGACGGCCAGTTGCAAAGCTCGTCCGCGAAACCAAAACTGCGCTCCACCACGATTCCGCATGGCGCAACCGTTTCCCGGAAGCCAGAGCCGCCGTCCGTGCCAAAACCGGTTTCGCACGAGCCGGTTTTTGAGGAAGTGAATACGACGACTTTCCAGCCGGAAGCCGACCCGCGCGACCGCTACAACGAACTCGGCGTCCGCAAATACGACCTGCCCGCACTGTGGGGACGGCTGCAGAATCACTTTCGCGGCCCAACGACAAACAATCCGCGCCTCGTGAATTACCTCGCCGCCGGCGGTGTCCACGGCCTGCGCCCGATGCGCTACGAGAAACGCATTGCGCGCAGACGATTCATCGTTCTTGCCGCCGCCCTGTTCCTGCTTCTGCTCGGCACGCTTTTGGTCTGGCTCCACGGCCATTGAAACCGTTGAAATGTCAAATCGTTGAATCGCATGAAAAATAATTTTGTCGAACTGCCAATCTCCACGCGCGATGGAAAATTTGTCGCGCGCTATTCTGAAAATGGATTGGCTGAATTATTTTTCCCAAAATCAAATCGTAGGAGACGAGGTAACGAGTCTCAAATTTCTTCAGTCAGAGACTCCTCACGTCGTCTCCTACAAATTAAGAAATGGCACAGCACGACCGAAACCGCGCTGAAAAACATTCTTGCCGGGAAAAAATCAAAACTGCCGCCACTCGACTGGACGGGCAAAACGGATTTTCAAAAATTCGTTTGGCGGCAGATGTTGAAAATTTCCCCCGGCAACACGAAAAGCTACGGCGAAATCGCGGCGGCGATTGGCAAACCCAAGGCCGTCCGCGCCGTGGGCGGTGCGTGCGGCGCGAATCCGGTTCCGGTTTTGGTTCCGTGCCATCGCGTTCTGGCCGCGAACAAAAAACTCGGCGGCTTCTCCGGCGGATTGGATTGGAAACGCAGTTTGCTCAAGCGCGAAGGAATTATATTTTAGCGCCGTAGGCGCGGCATCTTTGTAGAAAATTGGCCGGAGAATTTTTCAGCTCCGTCAGGAGCGACATATTCTGTTTTTGGAAATTTTCAAAACGAAACATAAAACCATCATTGTTTTGTAAATCGAATATTTTTTTCTTGTTGAAGGATGACAATCGTATTGCCCATCAAAATTCCTGACTGAGAAGCTCCGGTCAATGAGTCTTTAAGAATGATGCCGTTGCCATTAAGCGTGTAGTCGCCACCATGCCCTGTAACACTAGCCCAACTGTTTTTATCCATGATCATAATATAATTACTAGAGTCGTCTTCCTGTTGATATTTTCCTTGTATATTTGATGAGCTTGACTTGTTACAGATCATGTAAATCATTAAAAGGAAGAGAGCGGAAATAATTATTTTAATACATTTTTTCATAAAAATCTTTAGTTTAGTTCCAATAAGTTCGACGAGGAAATGTAATTATCACTGGATATGCTGGAAGTCAACAGAGCGAATTCACTTTTTATTCCGCCGTCAGCCGGATGATTTCGCGCAGCGGCGTCTGCGGTTTGAATTTCACGAAGCGTTCCAGTTTTTCCACGAGCGGTTTGCGGCGGCGCATGTCGTCAAAGCCCGGCGCATAAGCTTGGTCGTAGGGAATCAGTTCAATCCGGGATTTTGAGCCGAGCGTTTTCACCACGAGCCGCGCGAGTTCGAGCATGGAAACTTCCTCCGTGCCGCCGATGTTGAAAATTTCCCCGCGCGCCTTCCGGCAATCCTGCAATCGCACGAGCGCCTCCACCACGTCGTTCACGAGGCAGAAGCAGCGCGTCTGCCTGCCGTCGCCGAAAACTTTCAGCGGCTCGTTTTTTTTCGCCGCCGCGATGAAGCGCGGCAAAACCATTCCGTAACGTCCGGTCTGGCGCGGACCGACGGTGTTAAAAAGCCGCGCGATGGTGACGGGCAGGTTTTTTTCCCGCGCGTAGGCGAGCGCGAGAAATTCGTCCGTGAGTTTGGAGCAGGCGTAGCTCCAGCGCGATTGCCCGGGCGGCCCGATGAGCAGGTCGTCGTCCTCGCCGAACTCCGGCTTCGCGCTCTTGCCATAAACTTCGGAGGTGGAGGTCAGCAGCAGCGGCGTTGAATTTTTCGCGGCGACCTGCAACAAAATTTCCGTTTCGTGAAAACTGGATTCCAAAACGTGCAGCGCGGATTTAACAACCAACTCGACGCCGACGGTCGCGGCCAAGTGAAAAATAAATTCCGCCTTCGCCGCGAGCTTTGGCAATTCAGCGCAGTCGGAAATTTTTGCACGGACAATTTTCAATCGCGGATGATTTTTCACCGCGCGCAAGTTGTCCAAGCTGCCGGTCGAGAAATCATCAATGATGACAACGCTTTTGCCATCTTTCAGCAAACGCTCGACCAGATGCGAGCCGATGAAACCTGCGCCGCCGGTCACCAAAATATGTTTCGCAATTTTCATTTCAGCGCCGCCGCGACACCTTCGGCCAGTTTTTGACGGTAATCCGCGCTTTCAATCAGTTTGGCTTCCGCCGGATTCGAGAGATAACCGCCTTCGATTAAAATCGCGGGACGGTTTTGCCCGCGCAACACAGTGTCGAACCGCGAGCGGCGGACGCCCCTGTCTTCCATGCCGACCGTGCGCAGCAACGAGCTTTGAACCCGGACGGCGAGCTGGAGATTTGGCGCGTCAAACTGGTTGTTCGGCAGATTTTCAAACCATGGGTCGGAAAAAGTGCGCGTCAGGGTTGAAGGCATTCCCGTCGGCGTGATGCAATAGGTTTGCAGGCCGCTGGTTTTTTCATCCCGTTTCCCTGTTTTATCCAGTTCTGTCGAATTAAAATGCAGGCTGATGAACACATCCGCATGATGCGCCTCGGCAAAAACGACGCGGTCGGAATTGGTCACATACACATCGTTCGTCCGCGTCAAAAAAACTTTCCAGCCTTCGGCTTCAAGCAACGGCCTGAGTCGCAGCGCCCAGTCGAGCGTGAATTCTTTTTCAAACGGTCCGTCCAGAACGCTGCTGGCGTATGTGCCGTGGTTGCTGCCGCCGTGACCGGGGTCAATCACGATGACGCGGTTCGTCCCGAACGTCAGCGGCTGCACGCACAGGAGCGGTTCCAGATTTTTTTGCAGGTCCAGCCCGTGTAGAAAAATTTCACCATCAATGAACTGCGGCGCGAAGCCAAGGTTGATTTCAGTGCCATTCCACGTTGCTTCGAGGCTGCCGATGCTCAAAACCATCACGCCGTTGGACGAGCCGATGGCGTAAGTCGTCACCGGTGTTTTGGATAACAGATGCGGCGTGCCGGTTTTATGCGCGGCGGCCCAGTCGTTGAGCGCGGTCCATGTGATGACCCGCGGAGGCGGGATTTTCGGAACGATTAGCGGCGGGGGATTTGTGTGGATGGCGACGATTGAGTTTGTGCGGACAGGCGGCGCGACCGGTCTGTTTGTCTGAACCGCTGCGGGTTTTACGAACGCATTCGCATCCGCCCAGTCCAAGGAGGATTGCGGCGGGGTTGTGGAGCAACCCGCCAGAAATATCAGCACGCAAAAAATGATTCCCGCAAATTTGAACACGCGCACATTTTGCTTAACAAAAAAACGGACTCAAGATGTTTCAGTTTATTCTTAATCATAATCTTGCTCCTAATCGCAATCGCAGACGCCGATTAAGATTAGAATCACGATTATGATTACGACTTCTTGCCCGCCCGGAATGATTTGGTGATAATGCGCCAGCTTGAAAATTCTCGTCGCCATCACGGGGGCCACCGGCGCGCTTTACGCGCAGCGGCTGCTCGATAATTTGAATCCGCGCGAACATGAAGTCCACGTCGTGTTGAGCAATTACGCACAGCAGGTCATCGCCGTGGAACTGCCGGACGG
>Ga0181529_10001134_pt1 | contig 35968 bp, 30 predicted proteins | sample PEATcosm2014_Bin_36_FD_119763 | JGI IMG/M metagenome (GOLD analysis project Ga0181529, IMG submission 119763) | Peatland microbial communities from MTU Mesocosm Facility, Houghton, MI, USA - PEATcosm2014_Bin10_30_metaG | ecosystem: Environmental > Terrestrial > Soil > Wetlands > Peat | place... | reverse complement strand
TGCGCACGGTCGATCTCTTCGAAACGAAACGGGTCGGTTATGTTTTGTTGAGAGTCCACAAAATCGAGTCTACGGATTTACTGTATTTTTGCAAGAGGACGGCTCGATTTTTTCACAGCTTCCAGACGCATTTTTCGAGTTCACTCCGAACACGTCAGGCCCTCATGGAGGTGCGTTTTCCCGTTCTATATCACACCATCGGCACGCGATACTTGCGAATGTTGGCGTCTGCCGTGGCGAGCGCCATCCCCTCCGCGCGCGCTTGCGCAATCAGCAGCCTGTCAAAAGGGTCGCGGTGATGCATCGGAAGGGCCAGTTGTTCCGGGATGTGCGCTGGCAGCACGGGCAGCACGGGCCAGACCGTGCCGTCGAGAATTCGGGAGAGCACCTCCTCCACCGGAACGTCGAACGACAGCTTCCCGCATTGGTACTTGATGGCGATTTCCCAGGCGCTTACGACGCTCACATGCACGTCGGCGGTGGGGGATGTGATGGCCGCTCTCATGCGCCGGGGCAGCGCGCGGTCGTCGTTGAGAGCCCAGAGGAGCACATTGGTGTCGAGCAGGATCGGGCGTTTCACAGATACGGCCCGAACTCGGCGGGTATGGAGTCAAAATCGTCCGCCATGTGAAGCTTGCCCGCGAACGCTCCGACCAGGGCGGTGGATTTGCGGCTCGACAACCGCGTCAACCGCGCCACCGGCTTGCCATTCTTGGCGATCAGGATCTCCTCGCCGGAGGAGGCCCGCTTCACCAGGCGCGAGAGGCTGCTCTTGGCAGCGTGCATATTGACGATTGTTGCCATGACTCTATGTTAGCCCACTTTTTCGGGCTAGGAACAAACGGGCGGGCCAGGCCAGGGCCTTACGTCCGTAACCCGGCGGCGCGAGATCTAATCGGCCTGGGCCTTCGCCGCTCCCGCCGGTCTTGAAGCGGAGGCCGATTGCGGCGGGACTGCCTGTTCGTACTACGAAACTGTATCACGGCCTGTTGACGCACGCCATCGAAGAGCAGAGGACCTTTTGCGCAGCGCTGGCGCAGGCGCCGGAGCTTCCGGTCGCACCACGAGCAGCAGGTTGAACGCGCCGCCGAAGCGTTCCGGCAGTCTCCAGCGGCAGCACTCGCAACATCGGAATTGGACGGAAAATCACGTTTCCCGGAAAATTGACCTTGACACGTTAACCATAGAAGTCTACCCTAGCAAACTATGGATGGACAGCGGCGTGAACGGACTGACTCATGAAGAACATTGACAGCCTTTGCGGGTCGCTCGAACTCCTGATTCTGAAAACCTTGTCTGCGGAACCGAATCACGGGTTCGGCATCACGCTCCACGTGGAAAGAGTCTCCAAGGGGCTGTTGCACATGGAAGAAGGTTCGCTCTATCCAGCGCTGCATCGGCTGGAGAGAGCGGTTGATCGCCGGCGAATGGCGGCAGACGGATAACGGTCGCCGGGCCCGCGTATACACGCTCACCACAGCCGGCCGGAAGCGCCTGGCGGAGAACGAAGCGAACTGGTCGTCGGCTTCTCTCGGCATCGAAAGAGTCCTGAGGTTCGTATGAGGCGCGCTGTCGCTTGGCTGAGGCGTTTGATCCGTCGCGATTCCGCGTGGCAGGAGGAAATTGAAAGCCACATTGCGATGCGCGCCGCCTGGCATGAGCGACAGGGCATTGCGCCGGATGCGGCCCGCACCCGCGCCGCGCGCGATTTCGGCAGCCGATTGCGTGCACTGGAGGCCGTTCGCGCGGTGCATCGGGCGCCGTGGCTGGACGCGCTTGAGCAGGATGTGCGTCACGGCCTGCGCGTGATCCGGCGCTCGCCCGCTTTCAGCCTGGCAGCCGTGGCAACGTTGGCGGTGGGCATCGGCGCTTCGACCGCCGTGTTCAGCGTCGTGGATTTGCTGCTGTTTCGCAGCCTCCCTTATCCACGTGCCGAGCGGCTGGTGTCGGTCGGTTTCAGCGGGCCCATCGACACCAATGAATTCAACGTCGGCAACGCTTACCTGGATTGGCGCGACCACCAGCGCGTGTTTGCCGCCATGACGTCAATGTATCCTGGCGGGGAATGCGATCTCGGCGAGGCGCCGGCGCTGCGTGTCCCCTGCGTCCAGGTGGAGTCGAACTTTCTCGCCACGTTGGGCATACTCCCCGCCGCCGGCCGCGATTTCCACCCCGAGGACGACCGGCCCGGCGCTCCCAAGGTGGCATTGCTCTCCTACGCGATGTGGCAATCGCGTTTCGGCGGCGATCCCGCCGCCGTGGGCAGGACCATCCGCCTGGATGATGCCCCGGTGCGAGTGATCGGTTTCTTGCCGCGGACCTTCGAGATGCCGCAACTAGGAGAAGCCGATGTTTTGCTGGCGGAGCAACTGGACGAGCGAGTGGCGCGCGCGCCAAGGTCCACCGTTTTCATGCGCACCTTCGCCCGTTTGAAAGATGGCGTCACCGCGGAGACCGCACGCCAGCAAATGCTGCCGCTGTTCCGCGACAGCGTGCAACGTTACGTGCCCCCGCAGCTCAGGCGCGAGGTTGGATTGGTGGTGCGCAGCCTACGTGACCGGCAGATTCATGACGTGAAACTGGCTTCCTGGCTGTTGTTCGGCGCCGTGCTGGCGCTGGTGGCGCTGGCCTGCGCCAACGTAGCCAACCTCATGCTGGCGCGCGCCGCCGCGCGCAAGACGGAACTGGCGATGCGTGCCGCGCTCGGCGCGAGCCGCAGCCGCCTGGCGCGCCAAATGCTCACCGAAAGCCTGCTGCTCAGCCTGGCTGGCGGCGCGGCGGGATGCGTTTTCGCCTGGGGCTTGTTGCGCGCCGTATTGGCGACCGCACCCGAAGCATTGCCGCGGCTTCTCCAGGCGCGCATCGATGCGCGGGTTCTACTGTTCGCCGTCGCGGTTTCGCTGGCCGCTGCTATCGCGACTGGCCTGTTGCCCGCCTGGGAGCGGTTGAGCTCGGCCGCGCTGGCCGGATGGCATTCAGCCGGAGGCGGGCGCTCATGGTCGCGGCCGGTGCTGGTGGCGGCGCAGGTGGCGATTTCGCTGGTGTTGTTGACCGGCGCGTCGTTGATGGTGCGCAGCTTGTGGAAGCTGGAAAGCGAATCGCTGGGATTTCAACCGCAGCGAATAGTCACCGCGGCGTTCACACTCAACCGCCATCGCTACAATTCGGCGGAAAAGCAGGACGGCTTCTATGGCGAGCTGGAGCGGCAGCTCGCCAGCATTCCCGGCGTCAGCCGATTTGCCTTGAGCGATTCCATTCCGCCATCGGGCGGCATCCGCGGCCGGCCATTTTCCAATATGCGGATTGCCGGCCACTCGCCGCTTCCCGAGCAGGGTGGAATGGTGGCGTTTCGTTTCGTCACACCTGGCTACTTCCGCGCGCTCGGCATTCCGATCCTCGCCGGACGCGATTTTGACCAACAGGAGCGCTTCGGAACCCAGACTCCGCTGATCCTCAGCCAGTCGCTGGCGCGGCGCATGTTTCCAGGCGACAACCCTCTGGGCCAGCGGATCGACCTCGACGTAAGCGGCCATTATCTTCCGGTAGTGGGTGTAGCGGGTGACGTGAAGAACTCGGGGCTCACGGATTCGCCCCAGCCCGAATACTACCGGCTGCGCATGAACCAGTCGGACGAATTGGGCCTCAGCGGTGTGGCGTTGTTCGAAACGCCGCTCGATGCGGGCCTGCTGGAACGTTGGGTGCGCCGGCAGATTTCGGCCATTGACCCCGCGCTGCCCGTCACCATCGAAACCATGCAGACCAAGGTGGACCGCTTAAGCGAGCGCGCGCGGTTCCTAGCGGCGCTGATCGGGTTGTTTGCCGTCTTCGGGCTGCTGCTGGCTGGCGTTGGGCTGTATGGGGTGCTCTCATTTCTGGTAGCCCAGCGCACGCGCGAGATCGGCGTGCGCATCGCACTCGGCGCTACGCCAGGCCAGATCGCTCGCATGGCGGTTCATCAGGCCGGCGTCTGGACCCTGGCGGGAATGGCCGCGGGCTGGGCGTTATCCGCCGCATTGGCGCGGCTCGCCCGCGGCGCTTTGTTCCAGGTTTCGCCGTTCGATCCAGTCTCGCTGGCCGTCGCCGCCCTGATCCTGGCGATGGCCGCCGCCATCGCCGCCTGGCGCCCCGCGCGCCGCGCCGCGCATGTGGATCCGGCAGTTTCGTTACGCGAAGAGTGAGCGAGCCGGCAACGGCCCACCAGGAAGGCGTCCGCCGCGCGGATCCCGACACTCGGGAAGCGCCCGGACTCGCGCACGCGGCGGGGAACGGAATCGCGATACTCTAAGCCCAATGTCCAGCGATTCGTTTGTTGCCGCCGAGCGCGCCATCTTCCGCCGCCTCAACACACCGGAGAAGATTCAACACTTTCTGGATCACGACGTGGCCTACAACAAGGAACCGGACGGGCCCACCTGCTACTCGCCGCGGCGCGTGCTGCGCGACCGCAAGGCGCACTGCATGGAAGGCGCGCTGTTTGGCGCGGCCGCGCTGCGCGTGCTCGGCTACCCGCCGCTGCTGCTGGACCTGGAAGCGGTGCGTGACGACGACCACGTGCTCGCAATCTTCCGCCAGGACGGCTGCTGGGGCGCCATCGCTAAGTCGAATTACTCCGGGCTGCGCTACCGCGAGCCGGTGTATCGCGGGCTGCGCGAGCTGGCGATGTCGTACTTCGAACACTACTACAATTTGCGGCGGGAGAAGACGCTGCGCAACTACTCGCGGCCGGTCAACCTGCGGCGGTTCGATTCCATCCATTGGATGACCGCCGAGGAAGACGTGTGGGCGATCCCGGAGTATCTGACCACCATCCGCCATACGCCGCTAATCGGGCCGCGCGTGGCGCGCCGCCTGGGCCGGGTGGACGACCGCCTGTTCGCGGCGGGGCTCGTCGGACTGGCGCGGTAGTGGGCGGCCCCGTGTGCGGGTAGCATGCGATTCAGGGAACCAATTTACCGTAAAGGACCGTATCAGAGTGATATGAGCCTAGACCCGAAGATCGTAGAGTTGCTGAGCGACCCGGAGACGCATGATTCGATCGAGTCAGGCGGCGACTGTCTGGTAAACCCGAAGTCCGGCCGGCGCTACCCGGTGCGCGACGGCATCCCCGTGTTTTTCGAAGAGGCTGCCGGGACGAACCGCAAGTATCAGACCATGTATGACCGTCTGGCGCCGGGTTACGACTTCGCAGAGCGGCTCTACTATTGGATTTCGCGCAAGCCGGACCGCCGTCTGGAATTCATTCCCGGACTGGAAATCCCGGCCGGCGCGCGCGTTCTGGAAGTGTCGGTCGGCACCGGCGCGAACATCCGCTTTCTGCCGGCGAACATCGAATTCTTCGGTCTCGATTTGTCCTGGAACATGCTGCGCAGATGCCGCCGGAACTTGCAGCGCTGGCAGCGCGACGCGCACCTGTTTCACGGCCAAGGCGAACAACTGCCGTTTCGCGATGCGGTCTTCGATTGCGTATATCACGTCGGCGGCATCAACTTCTTCAACGACAAGGCGCACGCCATCTTGGAGATGATTCGTGTCGCCAAACCGGGAACGAAGATGATGATTATCGATGAGACAGAGAAGGTGGTGAAACAGCAGTACCGCAAGAACCCGTTTACGCGGCGAGTCTACCAACGAGAGGACCGGCCGGCAGCGGCCCCTATCGAACTGGTGCCCGCCGGAATGCGGGAGATTGCGTCACGGCAGATCAACGCCGGGAACGAATACTGCCTGACGTTTCGCAAGCCGTGATGCGAACCAGGGCGGAGCGGGAGGGCCAACTCGCGGCTCGCGCAACCACCTTGGCTACCTCCCCCGAGATTTGCCAGGATGGCTGCGCTTGCCGCCTGATGGGTCTACCTGTTTGTAACGCGAGAGGCGCCTCACGCGCTAGCGGGAATTGAACGCGGGGCGCCCTTTTCAACAAGTTTTTCGCGCTAAGCGGATGTTGCAGTTGCGCGACGTGGCTTGTGGCAAACTTGTGCATAAAACGCACCGCGGGCAAATGGTTTTGGCACGTCAGGCCATCACCTTCAGAAAAGCGGCTTGGAACTTCGCCATCTCGTCGACCGTTCCCACGGTCACGCGCACGTGGGTAGGCCAACTTGGCCAGACGCGCCCGATGTAGACGTTCTCCTTGCGCATCGCCATCACGATATCCCCGCCCGGCCGGCCCACGTCGATCATGAAACAGTTGGAAACCGAGGGCACGAATCGGAACTTGTGTCGATCGAGAAACGAGAACACGTCGGAACGGATGTCGCCGATTCTCTTGCGGCGCTCCGCTACCACGGTCTTGGATTCGAGTGAGGCCGAGGCCGCTACCATGGCGGTGATCGGCATCGCCCCGGCGCTGAATGCAGCCACTTTCCCGAGCAGATCCGGCCGTGCCAGAGCGGCGCCAGCGCGAAGACCAGCCATGCCGTAGATCTTGGAAAACGTGCGCAGCACGATCACGTCCTTGTCTGCCGACACCAGGTCCGAGTTGAACGGCGCGTTGGCGATGTGGGTGTAGGCTTCGTCGATCATCACCACGGCGCCATTCGGCTTGTTGGCGACCAGCCACTCGATGTCCGATTTCGGCGTCAGCGTCCCGGTGGGATTGTTCGGATTGCAGACGTAGATGAGACCGGCATCGGCCACCGCGGCCATGGCCTTCACGTCGTGCGCATAATCCTTGGTTAGCGGAACGCTCACCACACGGGCGCCGATGAAACGGGCGGCGCGTTCGCCCGCTTCGTAACCCGGATCGGCGGTGACGAGCGCTTTACTGGGCGACGTGAACGCCAGCACCGCCTGGTGCAGCGGCGCGCTCGATCCGGCGAAGATCCGCACGTAGTTCTGCTTCAGTTGTTCCTGTTGCGCCAGCAGCGCCGCCAGCCGGTCGGTTTCGCCATAGAGGTAACGGCCGCCTCGCGAGATGACATTGGCCACCGCCTCGCGAGCCTCCGGGCAGGGCCCCATGGGATTCTCGTTTGCGTTGATCATCACCGCATCCGGCGGCGCGTTCTCGATTTTGGAAAACTGCGCCAGCGCCGGTTCGTTATAGAACGGGAGACTGGAACCGGCCGCCAGCAGTGTGGCTACGCGGCCGAAACCGCGGCGGGTGAATCCGCGCTGTTCAAATTGTCTTCTTTCGAGTTCAGTCAGTGGCACGCCGGATCTCCTCCTGTAAAGCCCGCTCGAAGGGCGAGATGTTTGCCATGATACCGCGCCGCGTGCGGCCGTTTTCACCTCTCGCGCCCCTTCTTATATCGGAGTACGAACTCCCGCTTGGGCTATGACATAATGTAAGTCCTCCTCGACGAGTCAGCCGCGCCGCACCGGCAGTTCGACGGGTAACCGCCTTGGGAAGATACACGCTGATGAGTGATTTTTGTTGGAGCCGGGGATCGCTCGGCCGAGCGCGGCCGATTTGGAGTTCGCGGACGGTGCGCTGTTGGATAAATCATCAGCCGGGCCGGCGCGAGCGGCGCTCTGGTTGCGAGAACTTGTGCGGCGAAACGATTCGCTTGGAACTTTGTAACAACTATTGCATCTGTTAAGATGACTGGGGCCTAGGGGCATGTGGATAAGCAGGGTTGCGAGGGGTGCTGTCTTCCTAATGCGGACTCAAGATAGTGTGACCGTACAAGCGGGGCGCAGGTAGCGCGGCATGGCCCAGATCTTTCCTAAGAGTGCGAATGCGATTGCGCGCATGTCGGTCTACGGGGCGATCTTCGTCCTGCTGTTTGTGGGATGGGCGTTCGACGCTTTGAACCGCAGCGCGTACAACACCCGAGCCTTTATGGCGCGCGAGCAGCCGATTCCGTTCAGCCACGCGCATCACGTGGGCGGGTTGGGCCTGGACTGCCGGTATTGCCACACGTCGGTGGAAAGCTCGAGTTTCGCCAACGTGCCGCCGACTAAGACCTGCATGAATTGCCACTCCCAGATCTGGAGCACGAGCCCGATGCTGGAGCCGGTGCGCGCCAGTTTCCGCACCGGCCAGTCGATTCGCTGGACGCGCGTTCACGACCTGCCGGATTTCGTTTACTTCAACCACAGCATTCACGTCGCCAAGGGCGTCGGCTGCGAGAGTTGTCACGGAAGGGTGGATAAGATGCCGCTGACCTGGGCGGTAGCTTCGCTGCAAATGGACTGGTGCCTGGACTGCCACCGCCATCCGGAGAAAGTGCTGCGGCCGCAGGCATTCATCACCACCATGGGTTATGAGCCACAGGGCGACCAGGGCGAAATTGGGCGAAGGCTGATGGCCGAGAATCACATCCAGGATACGCGCGTGCTGACGAGCTGTTCCACATGCCACCGATGAGCGACTTACCGAAACACCTCGATCTGGCCGGCGCGCGGGCGCGTCTGGAAGGGAAGCGCGGGCGCGAGTTTTGGCGCAACCTGGAAGACCTGGCCGCCACTCCCGAGTTCGAGGATCTCTTGCAGCGCGAGTTTCCCCGCCAGGCGATTGGCTGGAGCGAGGACGAAAACAGCGTCGATGGGCGCCGCAACTTTCTGAAGATGATGGGCGCGTCACTGGCGCTGGCCGGGCTGACTGCGTGTACACGCCAGCCCACCGAGCACATCATGCCCTACGTGCGGCAGCCGGAGGATCTGATTCCCGGCAAGCCGCTGTTCTACGCCACGGCGACTACGTTAGGCGGGGTGGCCAACGGCGTTTTGGTGGAAAGCCACGAAGGCCGCCCAACCAAGGTGGAAGGCAATCCGGAACACCCGGCCACGTTGGGCGCGCTGGATTCCTACGGACAGGCATCGGTGCTGCAGTTGTACGATCCGGACCGAAGCCGCACGGTATATGAAGGCGACGAGATACGCTCCTGGGCGGATTTTCTGGGAATGCTGCGCGGCCTGCTGGCGCAGCAACGCTCGACCGGCGGGGCCGGCATTCGCATCCTCACCGAAACGGTGACGTCGCCGACGTTGGCGGGTCAGCTCGCGAGCATCAAGAAACTATTCCCGGCCTCCAAGTGGCACCAATGGGAACCGGCCGGCCCGCATAGCGCGCGCACCGGCGCCATGCTGGCATTCGGCCAGCCGGTCCACACCTATTACAACGTGGCGAACGCGAACACGATTGTTTCGCTGGATTCGGACTTTCTGGCATCCGGCGAAGCCAGCCTGCGTTACGCACGCCAGTTCGCGGCGCGGCGGCGCATAGAAGGTAAGAACACGAGCATGAACCGGCTCTATGTGGTGGAGCCGATGCCCACACCCACAGGCAGCAAGGCAGATCACCGGCTGCCGCTGCGCGCCGGGGACGTGGAAGAGTTCGCGTGGCTGTTGGCTGCCGGCCTGGGCGTTACGCGAGGCCCGAAGGCCAGCGACAACGGCGACATCAATAAGTGGATGGGCGGACTGGTCAAGGACCTGACACTCAACCGGGGTGCCAGCCTGGTGATTGCGGGTGAATTCCAGCCGCCCATCGTCCACGCGCTGGCTCATGCGATGAACGCGAAACTCGGCAACGTGGGGAAGACAGTCTTTTACACCGATCCCATCGAAGCCAGCACGCTGGACCAGGTGGCCTCGCTCGAAGACCTGGTCGGCGATCTCGATTCGGGCGCGGTGGACCTGCTATTGATTCTCGGCGGGAACCCGGTCTTCAACGCGCCTGTGGAACTGGGCCTTGCCGATCGATTGCAAAAGGCCCGCGTGCGCGCGCACCTGAGCTTGTACGACGATGAGACCTCCGACATCTGCCAGTGGCATTTGCCGGAAACGCATTATCTGGAAAGCTGGGGCGACGCGCGCGCGTTCGATGGCACGGTCACCATTCAGCAGCCGCTCATCCAGCCGCTCTTTGACGGCCGCTCCACGTATCAGTTGTTGCAGATGTTCCTGGACGCGCCGGAAACGGGCGGGTATCAGATCGTCAAAGGCTACTGGGCGGCCGACCACACGGGCGCCGATTTCGAATCCTGGTGGCGGCGCGCCGTGCACGATGGAGTGGTGGCCGGTTCGGCGCTGCCCACCAAGACGCCCGCCATTAACGGCGCGGCTCTGGCCACGCCGGCACGCCAATACCGGCTGGAAGGCAAGCTGGAAATCGTCTTCCGTCCCGACCCCACGATTTACGATGGCCGCTTCGCCAACCTCGGCTGGTTGCAGGAATTGCCTAAGCCGATCACCAAGCTCACCTGGGACAACGCCGCCATCATGAGTCCGGCCACGGCCAAGCAGTTGGGCGTGTACAAAGAGACACTGAACGCCGGTTACGATGGCGTGCCGATGGTGGAACTGACTTACCAGGGCCGCACGCTGCGCGCGCCGGTGTTCACGCAACCGGGACATGCGGATGGTTCGGTCACCGTTCATTTGGGTTACGGCCGCACCAAAGCCGGCCGCGCCGGAACTGGCGCCGGCTTCAACCCGTACGGCCTGCGAACCGCCAAAGCGTTGTGGAACGATACCAGCTTGACCGCGAAGAAGACCGACGGATCTTACCTGATAGCGACCACACAGAACGAGCACGCGCTCGATCCGAAACGTCACATCGTGCGCGCTGGCAATCTCGATGAGTATCTGAAGAACCCAGCGTCCGTGCACGAAGGCGCGGACGACCCGCCCGCCTCGCTGACGATCTATCCCGGCTGGAGCTATCCGGGCCATGCGTGGGGCATGGCCATCGACCTCAATGCCTGCACGGGCTGTAGCGCGTGCGTGGTGGCATGTCAGGCGGAGAATAACATCGCGGTGGTGGGTAAGGACCAGGTACGGCGCGGCCGCGCCATGCATTGGCTGCGCGTGGATTCCTATTACAGTGGATCGCCGCACGCGCCCGAAGTCTACAACCAGCCGGTGCCCTGCCAGCAGTGCGAAAACGCTCCCTGCGAGCTCGTGTGCCCGGTGCAGGCCACCTCGCACAGCGCCGAAGGGCTGAATGACATGGTGTATAACCGCTGCGTGGGGACGCGTTATTGCTCGAATAACTGCCCCTATAAGGTGCGGCGATTTAACTTCTACCACTTTTCAGATTTCGAAACACCCAGCCTCAAGTTGCTGCGCAACCCGGACGTGACTGTTCGCAGCCGGGGCGTAATGGAAAAGTGTACTTACTGCGTGCAGCGCATCAACGCGGCCAAGATAGACGCAGAAAAGCAGAACCGCAAAGTGAAGGACGGCGAGATACAGACCGCCTGTCAGGCCACCTGCCCGGCCGAGGCGATTGTCTTCGGCGATATCAACGACCCCAACAGCCGCGTATCGAAAATGAAAGCCGAGCAACGGAATTATGGCATGCTGGCCGACCTGAACACGCGGCCGCGCACCACTTACCTGGCGGCGCTGCGCAACCCCAACCCCGAGATTGAGGATTAGGCATCGCGATGGCAGACGACCGACAAATCGTAGTCGAAAAGCCCGCACCGGGCGAGATCATCGCTCCCGGCTACACGTTCAGCACCATCACCGATCAGATTTCGAGCGTGGTGCTGACCCGGAAGACACCGCTGTTCTGGTTCGCGGCCTTTGGTTTCGGTGGCTCGCTACTGATGCTATTGCTCCTGGCGGTGACGGTGCTGCTGGCGAAAGGCGTGGGCGTGTGGGGCATTCGCACGCCGGTGATGTGGGGCTTCGCCATCACCAATTTCGTATGGTGGATCGGCATCGGCCACGCCGGCACGCTGATTTCGGCCATCCTGCTGCTGCTCAACCAACGCTGGCGGAACTCGATCAACCGGTTCGCCGAGGCCATGACGTTGTTCGCGGTGGCCTGTGCGGGCATGTTTCCGCTGCTTCACATGGGTCGCCCGTGGCTGTTCTACTGGATGATGCCGTATCCCAACACGATGGGCATGGAGCCGCAGTTCCGCAGCCCGCTGGTTTGGGATGTGTTCGCGGTTTCAACTTATGCCACGGTGTCGCTGCTGTTCTGGTTTGTCGGCCTGATGCCCGACCTCGGCACGCTGCGCGACCGCACCAGGAACCCGATCGGGCGCGCCATCTATGGGATCTTAGCGATGGGATGGCGTGGCTCGGCGCGCCACTGGAGCGTGTACGAAACCGCCTCCCTGCTGCTGGCGGGCTTGGCCACACCGCTGGTGCTGTCGGTACACACGGTGGTGAGCTTCGACTTTACTATCGCCATCGTGCCCGGCTGGCATAGCACGTTCTTTCCGCCTTACTTCGTGGCGGGCGCCATATACTCCGGCTTCGCGATGGTGTTGGCGCTGGCGATTCCACTGCGCTCGGTTTATGGCTTGCAAGGTCTGATTACAGATAAGCACCTGGATAACTGCGGCAAGATCATGCTGGCAACCGGCTGGATTGTAGCTTATGCGTATATGTTGGAAGTGTTCGGCGCGTGGTACGGCGGAAACACTTACGAACAGGCGGCTTTCTGGCACCGCATGACGGGGCCGTACGCGGTCCAGTACTGGTCGCTTGTGGCGTGTAACATCGTGGCGCCGCAGTTCCTGTGGTTCAAGCGCGTGCGCAGCAGCCCGGTGTTGCTGTTCATTGCGTCGATCGTGGTGCTGGTCGGTATGTGGCTCGAGCGGTTCATGATCATCGTCAGCAGCCTGGCGCAGGACTTTCTGCCCTCTTCGTGGGGTATCTTCCAGGCCACCCGCTGGGATTGGGCCACTTACCTCGGCACTATTGGCCTGTTCCTATTCCTATTCTTTTTGTTTGTGCGGGCACTGCCGATGATCTCCATCTTCGAAGTGCGGACCCTGTTGCCGCAGGCCAAAGTGAGCAAGGAGGCGAAGAGTTGAGCGAGCAAGGCATCTACGGAGTGATGGCCGAATTCGACGGCCCATCCGAACTGGTGAGCGCCGTCCGCGCGGCCCGCGCCAAGGGTTACCGCAAGCTGGACGCCTACTCGCCGTTTCCCATCGAGGAACTGACCGAAGCTCTGCACCTGCATAAGAACAAGCTGCCGCTGATCGTGCTGGCCGGTGGAATCGTCGGCGGCCTGACTGGCTTCTTTCTACAGTATTGGATCGCGGTGGTATATTTTCCCATCAACATCGCCGGACGCCCGCTCAACAGTTGGCCATCGTTCGTCATCATCACATTCGAGCTGACGATTCTGTTCGCGTCGCTATCGGCGGTACTTGGCATGATGGCCCTGTGCGGGCTTCCCATGCCGTATCATCCGGTTTTCAACGTGCCGCGATTCAGCGCGGCCAGCCGCAACCGGTTCTTCCTGTGTATCGAGGCCGCCGACCCTCTGTTCGATCCGGCCGGGACCAGCCAGTTTCTGGGCTCCCTGGAGCCGCGGGAGGTGTCCGAAGTTGCGCACTAAAGGTGGGGCATGCTTTAGCTTGCCAACGCCCGCTTGCGGGCGCGTTTTGGTCTTTCTTGTCCTATTGCTGGCGGCCGTAACCGTCGCCTGCCGGCAGGACATGCACGACCAGCCGAAGTACATTCCCCTGCGCCCAACCGATTTCTTCGCTGACGGTCGTTCGGCGCGCCCGCTGATCGAAGGTACTGTGGCGCGCGGCCATCTGGATGACGATGCCGGTTACTACACGGCCAAGGGTCCGGACGGAAAGTTCGTCGCGGAGTTTCCTTTCCCGGTGACCAAGGAAGTGATCGGGCGCGGACAGGACCGCTTCAATATCTACTGTGCGCCCTGCCACGATTCGCTGGGCACCGGCAATGGCCGCATTGTTCGGCGTGGATTCCGCCATCCACCGACTTATCACATTGACCGGCTGCGCCAAGCCCCGGCTGGTTATTTCTACGACGTCATCAGCAAGGGATTCGGGGCCATGCCGGATTATGCGGCTCAAATTCAGCCGCGCGACCGCTGGGCTATCGTGGCCTACATTCGCGCGCTCCAACTTAGCCAGAACGCTTCCATCGACAACATTCCGGCCGACGCTAAGGCGCGGCTCGACCAGGAGGGCGGACAGTGATCGCGCAGGCAGCCGAATTCCAGGTCACCGGCGAACTTCGCGGCACGATGCGGATGTGGCGCACGCGCTTCGCGATCCTGGGCACCGTTGGCCTGCTCGCCACGGTGGCGGGCTTGTTCCTGGTGTCTCCCAATCAGTTCTACCGTTCCTGGCTTTGGTCGTATCTGTTTGTGCTGGGACTCGCGGCGGGCAGCTTGGCGTGGCTGATGGTGCAGTACCTCACCGGCGGCGCATGGGGCGTCATCATACGCCGTCCGGCCGAAGCCGCTGCGCGTACGCTGCCGCTGGTGTTTGTGCTGTTCATTCCGATTTTCATTGGCATCCGCAACCTCTACCCTTGGTCACACGCCAACTTAGTGATGGCCGATGAGGTCCTGCGCCACAAGCAACCGTATCTTAACGTCCCGTTCTTCACCGTTCGGGCGCTGATCTACCTGGGGGGCTGGTGCTTTCTCTCGTGGATTCTGAACCGGTGGTCGGCGATCGAAGACAGAGACGGCGGCCAAACGCCGCGTCGCAAAATGGGCGCGCTATCGGGGCCGGGTCTCATCTTCTATGGTATGGCAGTAACGTTCATGGCCACCGATTGGGTTTTGTCGATCGACCCGCGCTGGTTCTCCACCATGTACGGTCTTCTGATGATCGCCGGTCAAGCGCTTTCCGCGATGGCTTTCCTAATCGCCGTCGTCGTGTTCCTGGCCGCGCGCAAGCCGATGGCGGATGTAGTCACTCCGCGCCATCTGCACGACCTGGGCAAGCTGATGTTCGCGCTAGTGATGCTGTGGGCTTATTTTTCATTTTCGCAATTCTTGATCATTTGGGCAGGTAACTTACCAGAGGAAATCCCCTGGTACCTGGTGCGGTTGCACGGCGGGTGGCAATACGTGGGACTGCTGATCGTCATCGGTCACTTCGCTTTGCCTTTCGCCCTGCTGCTGTCGCGCGACCTCAAGCGCAATTTCAAGCTGCTGCGCAACATCGCACTGTTCGTGCTGTTCATGCGAGTGGTCGACATTTACTGGGAAGTGGCGCCGGACTTTCTGAAAGGGTCCTTCGGTCTAAGTTGGATGGATTTCACCGCCGTGCTGGGGCTGGGCGGCATTTGGCTCGCGTACTTTCTCAGCCAATTGGAGAAGCGGCCGCTGCTGCCGCTCCACGATTTGCATCTGAGTGAGGCTTTGGAACATGGCCGAGAATAAGCACGGGCAAAAAGCCGCGGTGGCCGCACCGGTCGATCTGAGCCGGCCCGAGTTGCGCCACGAGCGCACCGACGCCGACGTGTGGGCACTCAGCAAGTTTGCCATCGCGCTCTTGCTGATGTGTATCGCGTCGTTCGGCCTGGTGTTCGCCCTGTTCCGCTATTTTGAAAGCAAGTACGGGGGAGTGCTGCCCCGCGCATCGCAATCGATGGCACTCGATGCTCGCCATCTGCCGCCGGCGCCGCAGTTAGAAGTAACCGAAACCGAGGACTTGGCGGCGCAGCGCGCGGCCGAGCAGCAGATACTATCGAGTTACGGCTGGGTGGATCGAGAGCATGGCATCGTGCGGATTCCGATCGAGCAGGCCATCGGCCTACTCGCGTCGAGCCATCTCCCCGCGCGGCAAACTGAGCAGCCAGTCACTGCCGCTGCGGATGTCAGCCTTCCCACCACGTCCGGCCTTGGCCTCAAGATGCAACCTTCCGGTGGCCCGCTGGCCGGCCAGATTGCGGAAGGGTTGGCCCCTGTGACCGCGGGGACCGTGTCGAAGGATGGGAAGCAATGATGCGAAATAACGGTTCAGGTTGGCGCCGGCACGCCGTTGCCCTCGGCGCCGGCTTCCTGTTCACGAGCGCCGCCGCGCTCGCGCAACCAGGACAGCCCGCACCTATGCAGCCTTCTTACAGCTTGCAGGATTCCAACCTGAAGCCAGTGCTGCCGGGCTCACTGCTGGGTGTCGGCATCGATCAGAGGTTGGATGCGCAGGTTCCGCTCAGTACCGTTCTGCGTGACGAAGCCGGCCGCGAGGTTCCACTGTCTACGTTTTTCCATTCCGGCAAGCCCGTCCTGCTGGCGCCGGTCTATTACCGCTGCCCGATGCTATGTACCCAGATTCTTAGCGGCATGGTGAGCGCATTGAAGGTGGTATCACTCAATCCGGGCGAGGATTTCGAAGTGGTTGCCCTCAGCTTCGATCCCAAGGATACGGCTGAATTGGCGGGGGCCAAGAAGGAGAATTACCTTCGTCGTTATCGTCGGGCTAACACCGCCAACGGCTGGCATTTTCTCACTGGCGACGAGTCGAACGTGCGCGCGGTGACCGATGCCATTGGGTTCCACTATAAGTACGACCCTAACACCGACCAGTATGCGCACGCCAGTGCCATCATGATCCTGACTCCGGAGGGAAGGGTCTCGAAGTATTTCTACGGCGTCGAGTATTCGCCGCGCGATATCCGGCTGGGATTAGTGGAGGCGTCGCACAATAAGATCGGCACGCCGGCCGATGAAGTTCTCCTCTTCTGTTTCCACTACGACCCGGCAACCGGTAAGTACGGCGCGGTTGCTATGAGCCTGCTGCGGATTTCCGCCGCGGTGTTCTTGTTAGTGGGTGGACTAGCAATTGTAATCGCTCTGCGCCGCGATTCACGCGGGCGGCGGCAGAACGTGACGCAGGCTGGGCAAGCCAGAATATGAAGATACCTCTCTTCCCGGAATCGGCATCGAATTTCGCTCCCGACGTGGACCATCTGCTGTTCTACCTGGTCGGCGTGTCGGTTTTCTTTACCGTGCTGATTTTCGCAGCTATCTTCTACTTCGCAATCCGTTACCGGCGCCGCGCTGACAACGAACTACCGAAGCCGATCCACGCTAGCCTGGCGCTCGAGATCGCGTGGTCGGTGATTCCCTTCGGACTAACGATGATCATGTTTGGGTGGGGCGCCAACATATTCTTCAAGGAAAGCCGGCCGCCTAAGAACGCCATGCAGGTTTATGTGGTCGCCAAGCAATGGATGTGGAAGCTACAACACATGGAAGGGCAGCGCGAAATCAACGAGCTGCACATTCCGGTTGGGCGCCCGGTCAGGCTCGTGATGACTTCGGAGGATGCCATTCATAGCTTCTTCGTGCCGGCGTTCCGCACCAAGCAGGACGTGGTGCCGGGCCGTTACTCCACCACCTGGTTTATAGCCACTAAGCCGGGTAAGTATCACCTATTCTGCGCCGAATACTGCGGCACCAAGCATTCCGGCATGACAGGCTGGATCTACGCCATGGAGCCACAGGATTACCAGGCGTGGTTGAGCGGCGGCCGGTCTTTCGGGTCGCTGGCGGAGAGCGGCGAGAAACTGTTTCAGGACTTGGCTTGTGGCAATTGTCACAAGGTCGATGGATCGGGCCGCTGCCCCAGCCTGGTCGGACTGTTCGGCAGAAGCGTACAGCTTGCCGATGGGCGTACCATCGAGGCGGATGAAGCGTACCTGCGGGAATCCATACTGCAGCCGGACGCGAAGATCGTCGCCGGTTACCAGCCGCTGATGCCCACCTTTCAGGGGCAGGTGAGCGAAGAGGGCGTGCTGCAACTTATTGAATACATCAAGTCGCTGGCGCCGCCGGCGGCCGGGGCCGGAACGACTCCGGCGGAGATCAACGTGAACCCAGGAGCGGCCACCGCCGCGCCGATCGACCGTTAGCCATATGAATACCGCCGCGATCGAGACCCAAGAGAATTACCTGAATGCCGGCTACGACCTGAAGAGCTGGCTGCTGACCAAGGATCACAAGCGCATCGCGATCCTGTATCTCATCACCATCACGATTTTCTTTTTCATCGGCGGCATCTTCGCTTCTCTGATTCGCATTGAGCTGATGACGCCGCAGGGCGGCCTGGTCTCCTCGGAGACGTATAACAAACTGTTCACCATGCACGGGATCGCGATGATCTTCTTCTTTCTTATCCCGTCGATACCGGCGACCCTGGGCAATTTCTTCCTGCCGATGATGATTGGCGCGCGCGACCTGGCGTTTCCGCGCATCAACCTGCTGAGCTGGTACTTACTCGTCATCGGAGGCGGCTTTGCCATATTCGCCATGCTGGCCGGCGGCGTCGATACCGGCTGGACGTTCTACACGCCCTACAGCACTACTTATTCCAACACTTGGGTGATAGCCACCGCGCTCGGCATATTCGTATCGGGATTCTCCTCGATTCTGACCGGCCTCAACTTCATCGTCACCGTGCACCGCATGCGCGCGCCCGGCATGACGTGGTTCCGCATGCCGCTGTTTGTATGGGCCAACTACGCCACCGCCGTCATCCAGGTGCTGGGAACGCCGGTAGTAGCCGTGACTATCGTACTGGTGTTCTGCGAGCGCGTCTTCCATATCGGGATCTTCGACCCAGCCCTGGGCGGTGACCCGATACTCTTTCAGCACATGTTCTGGTTCTATTCACACCCGGCCGTCTACATCATGGTGCTGCCGGCAATGGGTGTGATCAGCGAGATCATATCGGTGTTTTCGCGCAAGCCCATATTCGGCTACCACTTTGTCGCCTTCTCCAGCATGGCCATCGCGGTGATCGGCTTCCTGGTTTGGGGCCATCACCTGTTTGTCAGTACTCAGTCGGTTTACGCCGGGCTGGTGTTCTCGTTTCTGAGCTATTTCGTGGCGATCCCTTCGGCGGTGAAGGTGTTTAACTGGACCGCAACCTTGTATAAGGGCTCCATCTCGTTCGCCACACCCATGCTGTATGCGTTCGGTTTCATCGGTCTGTTCACGATCGGTGGACTGACTGGACTGTTTGTCGCCAGTTTAGGTTTCGACGTGCATGTTACCGATACCTATTTCGTGGTGGCTCACTTTCATTACGTGATGGTGGGCGGCACGATCATGGCTTTCCTGGGCGGGTTGCATTACTGGTGGCCTAAGATGACGGGCCGCATGTATCCGGAGAACTGGGCGAAGTTATCCGCCGCGATCATTTTTGTTGGATTCAACCTGACATTTTTCCCTCAGTTCATTCTCGGCTATATGGGCATGCCGCGTCGTTACCACGTTTATCCGGATGAGTTCCAGGTTCTGCATGTGCTTTCCACGGCGGGCGCTTCGATACTGGCAATCGGCTATCTGTTTCCCATGGTGTACTTCATGTGGTCACTACGCTATGGCGAACTCGCGCCGGCCAATCCCTGGGGTGCGACGGGCTTGGAGTGGACGATGCAGTCGCCGCCGCCGGTTCACAATTTCGATAAGATTCCGGTGGTGACGCATGAGGTTTACGATTACAGCACTGTGGTGAAGGAGGGTGTCGAAATTGGCTGAACAAGCTCACTCTCCCGTGGAAACGCTAGCGCTGCGCGAACAGTTCAATACCGCGGAACAGCAGAAGGAATCCTCCACGTTTGGGATGTGGATCTTCCTCATCACAGAAGTGATGTTCTTTGGCGGACTCTTTCTAGCTTACACGGTTTACCGCAACACTTACCCAGTCGTGTTCGGCGCAGCATCCACATCACTCAATGCGGTGATCGGCGCCCTCAACACGGCGGTCCTGCTGTGCAGCAGCTTCACCATGGTGCTGGGCGTCCGCGCGGCGCAACTCGGACGGCGCAGAGCGTTAATCGTTTTCCTGATCCTGACCCTGCTGCTGGGCATGGTCTTCCTGGGAGTCAAAGCGTACGAGTGGAACGAGAAGTTCGTCGAGCATCACGTTCCGGGCGCGCATTTCCATTTCGAGGGCGCGGCCGAGCAGGGACCGGCGCAACTGTTCTTCTCGCTCTATTTCGCCATGACCGGTCTGCACGCGCTGCACATGGTGGTGGGCGCTGGGATTCTTTCCTGGCTCCTATTTCACGCCGTGCGCGGGCGTTTTACGGCGGAATATATGACTCCGGTCGACATCGCCGGCCTCTATTGGCACTTCGTCGACATCATCTGGATCTTCCTGTTTCCGCTGTTATATCTGATTGACCGTCACATGAGATAGCCATGAGCGAACACGTCGATTCCGTCAAGACTTATACGGCCGTCTGGCTGATCCTGCTGGCTCTTACCGGTATCACCACGGGCGTAGCCTATATCGACTTAGGCGCCTTCAGTGTAGTCATCGCGCTGCTGATCGCCGCCGTCAAGATGCTTCTGGTGGCGCTGTTCTTTATGCACATGCGGCACAGCACTAAGTTGACCCAACTCGCTGCCGCCGGCGCGTTTCTTTGGCTGTTCATTATGATGGCATTTACCTTGGCCGATGTCTGGACCCGCGGCCTGGTTGGCACGCTGGGGCGCTAGCAGCGGCACGCGTCACCAGACGCCGGCTATTCGACCGCTTTGGCGTCTCCGGTGATGCGGATACTGCTGGTGACTACGGCGGTGGTGGCGGGCTCAAGCGGGCCCGCGAGACCGGGCTGTGCGCCGCCCGCTGAAATTACGATAGTCCCCGGCTCGACGAGGCGACGTCCGTCAACCTGGACGGTGGAAAGCTGGCGCGGGGCGAGGGTGAAATTGACCACGCGCGATTCACCGGGTTGCAGCGAGACGCGTGCAAAGCCTTCGAGCGAGATCAAGGCCGCGGGCACAGCCGCACCGATGTTCTTGACGTATAGCTGGACCACTTCCTCACCCGCCATCTGACCGGTGTTCTGCACCTCCACTGACACTGCAACGGGCGCGCCGGCGCGCGCTTCGGCGGGCACGCGGAGGTTGCGATAGGCGAAGCTGGTGTAGCTGAGGCCGTAGCCGAATGGGTAGAGCGGCTCGCCAGTGAAGTAACGATAGGTGCGGCCCACCATGCGGTAATCGGTAAAGGCTGGTAGTTGATTGGCGGAGCGATAAAAGGTGACCGGCAGGCGCCCGGCCGGGTTGTAATCGCCGAACAGGACATCGGCGATGGCGTCGCCCCCGGCCTCGCCGGGGTACCAGGCCTCCACGATGGCGGGGACGTGGTCGCGCGCCCAACCGACGGCCAGCGCGCTGCCGTTCAGCAACACCAGCACCACCGGCTTGCCGAGAGCGACGATTTCCTCCATGAGCTTCTGTTGCGCAGAGGGCAGGCCTATATCGATGCGATCGCCGCCCTTGAAGCCTTCCACGGGCACGGGCATTTCTTCGCCTTCCAGGCGCGGCGAGAGCCCGAGCACCAGCACCACAGCGTCGGCCTGGCGCGCGGCGCGCAAGGCCGCTTCCCGTTCGCCACCCGCCGGGCGTGCCCACAACAGGCGCATCTGCGCGTTGCCCAGGTACTGGTGATAGTCGATGCGAATGGCGTACGCTTTTCCGGCTTCCAGATCGACGGGCGCGTAGTCGTAGCCGGCTTCGTGCATGAAGTTCTGGCGGGTGACCAGCTTGCCATCGAGGTAGATTTCAAAAGCGTTGCGACCGAAGGCGCCGAGCTGATAGGTGCCGGAAACGGGAGCGCGCAGGAAGCCGGTCCAGCGGACGCCGAAATCGCCATCCTTCATCCCGGCGCGCGGCGCTTTCTCCCACCAGTTGAAATCGACTTGCGCGTCAGTGCGCGTGAACAGCGGCGCGAGCGCCTTCGGCTCGGGGCCCGAGGTATCCAGCTCAGGCGGCCAGGTCTGTACACCCTCGCGGTGCCGCTTGCCGTCGAACGTGCTGGCCGCGTAGTACTCGGCGCGTAGTCCCTTAACGCCGCCGCTGGCAACGGTGGAGAGCGCCGAGGAGGGCACGGTCTCGAAGCTGGGCATGTTGGCGGCCAGGTCGCCTCCGCGCGCGTAGAGCACCTTGGCGGAGGCGCCGAGCTTGCTGCGAATGCCGGCCAGCGGCGTGACGGGCGCGGCGGGCGTGCCGTTGTAATTGCCCACCAGCGCGTCTTCGTTGTCGGCATTGGGACCGATCACGGCAATGGTCTTGATCGTCTTCGCGAGCGGCAGCGTCTTGTTTTCGTTCTTCAGAAGCACGATCGACTTGCGTGCGGCATCGAGCGCCAACTGGCGGTGCGCGGGGCTGTCATTCACTGAATAGGGAATCCGCGAGTACTTCACCGTCTCGGGCGGATCGAACATGCCGAGGCGGAAACGGATGGTCAACAAGCGGCGCACGCTCGAGTCGATTTCGGATTCCCTCAGCAGGCCGGCGCGCACGGCGGCGAGCAGGTTGCGGTATTCGCGGCCGCAATCGAGGTCGGTGCCCGCCTGGAGCGTGCGTGCCACTCCCTCCGGCGCGGTAGCGGCGAACTTGTGGGACTCGTAGACGTCGCCGATGGCGCCGCAATCGGAAACCACATAGCCCTGAAAGCCCCACTGCTTGCGCAGAATGTCGGTGAGCAGGCGCGGGCTGGCGCAGGCGGGCTGGCCATCCACGCTGTTATACGCACACATCACGGAAAGCGCGCCGCCCTCTTTAACGGCAGCTTCGAACTGCGGCAGGTAGGAGTCGAACAGGTCGCGATCGTCGATGACGGCGTCGAAGACATGGCGCTCGCTTTCGGGCCCGCTGTGCACGGCGTAGTGCTTTGGCGTGGCCACGGCTTTCAGGTACTTGGGGTCGTCGCCCTGCAAGCCGCGGACGAATTGAACCGCCATGCGGCCGGTGAGATAGGGATCTTCGCCGTAGGTTTCCATGCCGCGCCCCCAGCGCGGATCGCGAAAGAGATTGATGTTGGGGGACCAGAACGTGAGGCCTTGGTAAATGTTGCGCTGGCCGCGGCGGACGAACTCGTTATACTTCGCGCGCGCTTCATCGGAGATGGCAGTGGAAACACGGAAAAGCAGGTTGGTATCCCAGGTGGCCGCCAGGCCGATCGGCTCCGGGAAGACGGTGGCGCGGCCGGAGCGGGCCACGCCGTGCAGGCACTCGCCCCACCAGTTGTAGCGCGGAACGCCGAGGCGGTCGATGGCCGGCGCATCGTTCATGAGCTGGGAGACTTTTTCGTCCAGCGTGAGCCGCCCGAGCAGATCGTCGACGCGCTTTTCAAGCGGGGCGGCGGGGTTTTGGTAAACCGGCTGCTGCGCAAACAAGGGCGCGAGCCAGGCGGCCGCGGCGAGGCATTTCACGAGACGATTTCTTGACACGATGGCAATCTCCGGTAGTTGACGAAGCTACCACCGTATAACATTTCTCGCCGCGCGAGTGGGGCTCACCGGCCGCGCTACCGTAACCGCAGGCTGTTGGTCACCACGGTGACGCTCGAAAGCGCCATCGCGGCAGACGCGAGCATGGGGGAGAGCAGACCAAGCGCGGCTATCGGGATGCCCACGGTGTTGTAAGCGAAAGCCCAGAATAGGTTCTGGCGGATGATGCGCATGGTGCGACGGGAAAGCTCGATCGAGTCGGGCACGCCATTCAGGTTGCCGCGCATGAGCGTGATATCGCCGGCCTCGATGGCGATATCCGTACCGGAGCCCATCGCGATTCCCAAATCGGCCTGGGCCAGCGCGGGGGCGTCGTTGATGCCGTCGCCGACCATGGCCACGCGCTTGCCGGCGGACTGCAGCTTGCGAATCTCGGCGGCCTTTTGATCGGGCAGCACTTCGGCCAACACGTGCTCGATGGCCGCCTCGCGCGCCACTTGCCCAGCTACGGCGCGGTTGTCCCCGGTGAGCATCCACACATCGAGTCCCATGGCGCGCAGGCGTGCGACGGCGGCGGCGGCTTCCGGCTTGATCGTGTCGGCGATTTCGAAACTGCCCGCCAAGGCGCCATCCACCGTGACCGTCACTCCCGGCCGGCCTACCTCCACGGTGCGGCCGTCCACGCGGGCGCGCACCCCGTGCCCGGCCGTGGCCGCAAACTCCGACGGCTCGGCGAGTGCGACGCCGCGCGCGGACGCAGCTTCTACTACGGCCTTACCCAGCGGGTGTTCAGAATAGCGCTCGGCGCTGGCGGCGAAACGCAGTAGTTGCGCTTCGCTGAATCTGGCTGCCGGAATGATGGTAGTGACCACCGGCTTGCCGTGGGTGAGGGTGCCGGTCTTGTCGATCACCACCGTATCGATCCGATACGCCATTTCGAGCGCTTCGCCGCCCTTAATCAGGATGCCGCGCTCTGCACCGCGCCCTGTGCCGACCATGATGGCGGTGGGCGTGGCCAGACCCAGCGCGCAGGGGCAAGCGATAATCAGCACCGCAACCGCGTTCACCATGGCTGTGGCAAATGGCGCAAGTAAAAGCCACACCACGAAAGTGACCGCCGCAGCCGCGAGCACGCCGAGCGTGAAGTAGCCACTCACGACGTCCGCCAGCCGCGCCACTGGCGCCCGCGCGCCTTGCGCCTGGCGCACCATTTCGATCATCCGCCGAAGGACCGTGCCGCTGCCCACCTGGGTGGCCTCAAAATGGAAACTGCCGGAGCGGTTGAACGCGCCGGAGAACACGGCCGCGCCGGGGCCCTTTTCGATCGGCATGCTCTCGCCGGTGAGCATTGACTCGTCGATGGCGGATTCGCCGGCTACGATGGCACCATCCACCGGGATGCGTTCGCCCGGCCGCACCACAACGGTATCGCCGCTGCGCACTTCCGCCAAGGGGACTTCCACCTCCGCGCCGTCGCGCAGAACCCGCGCTTTGGGCGGTTCCAGATCCATCAGCCGCCGTATGGCTGCGCCGGCCTTGGCGCGCGCGCGCGCCTCCAGCAGCCGGCCGGTGAGGATGAGCGCGATGATGGCGGCGGCGGCTTCAAAATACACTTCGTGGCCGCCGCGCGCGGTCTCGAAAACCGAGTACAGAAACGCGGTGCCAGTGCCGAGCGCGATCAACGAATTCATGTTTGCCGAGCGGTGGCGCAGCGCGGTCCACGCCGCGGCGTAGAATCCCGCACCGGAATAGAGCACCGCGGGCAGCGTCAGCGCCAGTTGCACCCAGGGCCAGCGGTGCATCATGCCGAGCGCCACCACAGGCAGCGCAAAGCAGACGGCAACCACCAGTTTCCGCTTGTAGAGCAGTTCGGCCGGCGGGCGCGCTGCGCTCTCTGGCACGCTGTAGCCCAAATCCTCAATAGCACCGATGAAATCGAGTACACGGGCGCGCGCCGGATCGAACTCGACGGTGGCCGTCTCGGTCGCCAGGTTGACGCTGGCGCGCGAAACGCCGGGTGTCGCGGCAAGCGTTCGCTCAATCGAACGGGCGCATGCGGCGCACGTCATGCCGCCGACGGGCAGGTCGACACGTTCCGGCGCGGCGACGCTCATGCGCCAACTTCGTAGCCGAGCTGGCGAATGGCTGCGGCGAGAGTTTCGGGATTCACCCGCGCGGGGTCGTATTCCACTTCGGCGCTGGCGGCGCTGAGCTCCACGTTGGCCTTGCCAACGCCGGGCGTGGCGGCCAGTTTGCGCTCCACGCTGCGTGCGCAGTTGGCGCACGTCATGCCATGTACGGAGAATCTCACAGTCGAATGGGCCATACTCTATATGATGCGCTCTTGGCCGCCTCCGTCACAGGAGGTGTTTTGACTTTCGCGGATTTGGATCTCGCGCGCCGCATAGAGGGCGCCCAGACGGCCCAGTCGCTCGGCTGCGCGCCCGGGGACGCGGCGGCGCTCGAAATCGGCGGCGGCTGCGCTATCTTCGCGAGCGTGGATTCGCCGCTCACGCAAGCCGTCGGGCTGGGATTGCACGGCGCTGTGAGCGAAGCCGCGCTGGACGAGGTGGAAGCCTTTTTCCGCTCACGGGGCGCGCGCACTACCGTTGAAGTCTGTCCGTTGGCCGACGCACGCTTCCTCGAGATGTTGGGCGCACGCGGTTATCGCATATCGCAGTTCGACAACGTGCTGGCGCGAAGCCTCGCCGGAGTCGAAATCGTCATCACGCCGCGTGTGCGCCGGGCGACGCCCAACGAGAGCGACCTGTGGGCGCACACCGTGGGCCGCGGTTTTTTCGAGCGAACCGAGCTGAGCACCAAGGAGATGGATGTGGGCCGCTGGGTCTTCGGTATGCCTGGCGCAATGTGCTTTCTGGCGTGCGCGGATGGCGGCACGCTAGCCGGCGGAGCCGCGCTCAGCGTCACCCAAGGTCTGGCCATGTTGTTTGCCGATGGCGTAGCGCGCCCCTTTCGCCGGCAGCGCCTGCACAAGGAGTTGATTGCGGCGCGACTGAATGAGGCGTTGGCGCAAGGTTGCGACGTGGCCGCCGCCGCCACCGCTCCGGCCAGCGCCTCGCAGCGCAATTTCGAGCGCCTCGGCTTCCAGGTTGTTTACACCAGGGTCACGCTGACCAAATAAGATCAGACTCGGCCGTGGCGCACGCGGTCTTGCGTGCAGCGTCGTCTCGACCTTTCTTCGGCGGCGACGGCGGGACTGATCAATTCAGTCCCAGCCCTGCAGAGCCGAGATGACTCTCGGCTCTGCAGGGCTGGAGTCCCGCGCCACGTGCCTACAAAATGTACCGGCTCAGGTCCTGGTCTTTGACGATGTCGGCCAGGTGCTTGCGCACGTATGTGGCATCCACTTTGACGGTCTTCTTCTTCAGATCCGGCCCCTCGAAAGAGACCTCCTCGAGCAGCTTTTCCATGATGGTGTGCAGGCGGCGCGCACCGATATTCTCGGAGCTCTGGTTGACCTGGGCGGCGAAACGGGCCACCTCTTCGAGCGCGTCGTCGCCAAGCATCAGCTTGATGCCCTCGGTCTCGAGCAAGGCGACGTACTGTTTGGATAGGGCGTTTTTCGGCTCTTTGAGGATTCGGATGAAATCCTCGACGGTGAGCGACTTTAGCTCGACGCGAATCGGGAAGCGGCCCTGCAGCTCCGGGATGAGGTCGCTGGGCTTGGAAACGTGGAACGCGCCGGCGGCGATGAACAGAATGTGGTCGGTGCGCACGAAGCCGTAGCGCGTGTTGACGGTGGTACCTTCGACGATGGGCAGGATGTCGCGCTGCACGCCTTCGCGGCTGACATCCGGACCGTGGCCGGATTCGCGGCCGGCGATTTTGTCGATTTCGTCGAGGAAGATGATCCCGCTCGATTCGACGCGCTCGAGTGCCGCGCGCGTCACCTGGTCCATGTCGATCAGCTTCTGCTCTTCTTCCTGCACCAGATAATCGAGCGCTTCGGCCACGCGCATTTTTCGCCGTCGCGTCTTCTGCCCGAACAGATTGGGCAACATGTCCTTGAGGTTGATGCCCATCTCCTCGATGCCGGCGTTGGTCGTGAGTTCGAGTGTGGGCGCGCGGTCCTTGACGTCGATCTCGACGATCCGTTCGTCGAGCTTACCGGCGCGGAGCCGTTCGCGCAATTTATCGCGCGTGCGCTCGACGCTTTCGCTCGGCTCCGGCTGCGGCGGCATCAAAAGGTCCAGCAGACGGTCTTCGGCGTTCATCTCGGCGCGGTCGGCGACCTCGTCGAGACGCTCCTCGCGCACCATGTCGATGGAAATGTCCACCAGGTCGCGAATCATGGCCTCGACGTCGCGGCCCACATAACCGACTTCGGTGAACTTGCTGGCCTCGACTTTGAGAAACGGCGAGTTGGCGAGGCGCGCAAGCCGCCGCGCCAGCTCGGTCTTACCGACGCCGGTAGGGCCGATCATGAGGATGTTCTTCGGCATCACCTCTTCGGCCATTTCCGGCGACAGCTTCTGGCGGCGGATGCGATTGCGCAAGGCGATAGCCACGGCTCGCTTGGCATCGGCCTGTCCGACGACGTGCTTGTCGAGCTCGCGCACGATTTCCCGGGGAGTGAGCTCGTCGAGAACCGGTTCTTCGTCGACGGACTGGTTGGGCAGATAAATCACCATTGTGCTAGCCCAGCTCCTCGTAAGTCACGTTTTCATTGGTGTAAATGCATATCTTGCCGGCGATCAGCATGGACTGCTCGGCAATGTGCTTGGCGGAAAGCTTGGTGTTGCGCGCTAGCGCCAGGGCCGCGGAAAGCGCGAACGGGCCGCCGCTGCCGATGGCGGCGATGCCTTCGTCGGGCTCGATCACATCGCCGTTGCCGCTCACCAGGTACGTGATCGTCTGGTCCGCCACCAGCAGCAGCGCTTCCAGGTGACGCAATACGCGGTCCGTACGCCACTCCTTGGCCAGTTCGACGACCGAGCGAGGCAGGTTGCCGTTGAACTGCTCGAGCTTCGACTCAAAGCGCGCAAAAAGGGCGAACGCATCGGCCGTGGAACCGGCGAATCCGGCCACGATCTTGTCGTTGTACAGGCGGCGGACCTTACGGGCGGTGGCCTTAATCACCTCGTTGCCGAGGGTCACCTGGCCGTCGGCGGCCATTACAACCTTGTTGTCCCGGCGGACGCAGAGCACCGTCGTGGACCTTATCTTTTCCTTCATGTTTGTGCGCCTTCATTGTATCGCACCGGCTTCGCGCGGCCATTTGCTCGTTACATGATCGTTCGCTCGCAAAGACGCCAGCGGTCTATCGCCGGTGTTCTGTCCACGCAGCGGTCGGCCGACTCTCGACTCGGCTTGACAGCCTTCGCCGCGCGGCGAACCTTACAGTTTTTCGAGCACGCGGTCGAGCGAGTCGCGACTGCCGACGCTGCCCTGTGCGATGCGCGCGCTTCCACCGCCGCGGCCGCCGGATTCGGCGAGCGCGGCTTTGAGCGCCTGGCCGGCGTCGATGCCGGAATCGGCGGAAACCGCCAGCAGCACGGAAGGTGGATCGTTCAGGGCGGCCACGAAGACGGACTTGGTCTGCGCGGTGAAGCTCTGCGCCAGCGCGCGCAATTCTTCCAGGCCGCCGCGTTCCAGGCGCCGCGTGTGGCGGCGCAAACCGCCGGTGTCCGGAGCGGTGGCGGCGTAAAGCTCGCGCCCGTGATAAGCCGCCAGTTCCACTTCCAGCTTGCGGCGCGCCTTGTCGGCCGCGCGGCCGGCTTCCAGTTGAGCCGCGGCGACAGCGGGCAGGTCGTCGATAGAGACGGAGAAAAGGTGGGCGGCGGCCGACAGGGCATCGAAATCCGCTCGCGCGAGGCGGATCGCGCGACCGCCGCATACGAACTCGACGCGGGTGGTCTCGCGGACTTTCTCGATCTTGCGGATGAGGATGGGCCCGATTTCTCCGGTCGAGCGCACGTGGGTGCCTCCGCAGGCGCTGCGGTCCAAATCCGCGATGGTAACGATGCGCAGCGCGCCTTCGCGATCGGACGGCTTGCGCAGGCCGCTGGCCGCGGCGGCATCCGCGAACCCGATCGTCACCGGGCGGTTCTCGAAAACGATCGCATTCGCGCGCCGCTCGGCTTCGCGCACGGCAGGCGGATCGACCGCTCCGCCCTCCAGGTCGATGGTCGCGCTATCCGCGCCCAGGTGGAAACTCACCGTGTCGAGCGCGAACAGCTCCGCGAAAACGGCCGAGAGAAGGTGTTGCCCGGAATGCTGCTGCATGTGGTCGAACCGGCGCGCCCAATCGATGGCGCAATCGACCCCGTCGCCGGCGAGAGGCGCGCTCAATCGATGAGCGATGCGCTCGCCTTCGTCGATGACGTCGAGCACGGCCCGGCCGGCGATCGAACCGGTATCGCAGGGCTGGCCACCGGAGGTGGGATAGAACGCTGTGCGGTCGAGATACACAGTGAGACCGCCGGCAGTCGTCTCCACCACTTGCGCCCGAAACGAACACAGGTAGGAATCGGCGTAATACAGACGCTCCGTCATGGGGACACCGCTATTGTGCCAGATATCGCCTACCCGCCGCCGGTCAGGCGCCCCCGGTGCTGAAGTCTCTGTATGCGTCCAGGACTTTGCCGATGGGGCCGCTCATCGCCAATTCTCCGTGCTGCAGCCATATCGCGTTGTCGCAAAGCTCCTCCACCATTCCCACCGCGTGGGAGACGCAGAGAAACGTCCTGCCCTGCCGGCGGGCGGCGCGAACGCGATCAAAGCACTTCTTCTGGAACGCCTGATCCCCGACCGCGAGGACCTCGTCTACCAGCATAATGTCGGGATCCATATTGATGGCGACGGAAAACGCGAGCCGCACCGCCATCCCGGTCGAGTAGGTTCGCACCGGCTCGCCAAGGAAATCGCCGATATCGGCGAAGTCGACGATGGCATCGAAGACTTCGGCCGTTCGTCTGCGCGTCATACCGATCAGCGAGGCATTCATGCGAATGTTCTCGGCGCCGGTCAAGTCCCCGTGGAATCCGGTGCCTAACTCCAGCAATGTCGCCATCCGCCCTTTCACCCGAATATGGCCGGCATCGGGCCTCGCCAGACCCGCCGCCAGGCTAAGCAGCGTGCTCTTTCCAGCGCCATTCGAGCCGACCACCGCCAGCCCCTCGCCGGCCTCCAGGCGAAAGCTCACATTCCTCAGGGCGCAAAAGCGTTCCTGGCGCGAGGGCTGCATCAAATGTAGAAGCCGCTGGCGCAACAGTTGGCGGCCGGCATGGCGGCCGAACGATTTCGATACGCCCGCAAACTCAATCGCTGTCATGGTCGTCACAGGTAATCGTAAAACCGGTCCTTGGCGCGCTGGAACACCAGCCAGCCGATGCCGAGAACCGCCAACGAGGAGACGCTTAGCTTGAGCATCAGGACAGCGTGCGGAGCGGCATCCTCCAGCAGAATCGTTCGTAACGCCAGCACCAGTGCAGCCACCGGATTCAGTTGATATAGCTCCCTATAGCGCTGAGGAACCGCGTCAAACGAATAGAAAATCGGGACCAGCCAGAAGAGTACGACGTTAATCGACTCCACCAGGTATCGCACATCCCGCAGGAAGACATTTAGTGCGGCGGTGATCAGACTGAGTCCGCACAAGAACACGATCTCTAGGCCCCAGAGGAACGGAAGCAGCCACCAATACCGGTTTGGAAAAACGCCCGAAAGGAATGCGACCACAAACAGCAGCCCGATCTGGATCAAAAGGTGAACTGCATTGGAAAGAACCGCCGCGATGGGGATGGTCTCGCGCGGCACCGCGACGCGCTTAATCAAGCTGGCGTTATCCACCAGCGAGGTGGTTCCCGAAATCCACGCCACCGTGAAGAAGTTGTAAGGCACCAAACCGCAGAGAACGAACAAAGCAAAGTGGGGTGTTTTATTAGCCGCAAAAACCGTGGTGAACACGAAGGTCATCACGCCCATCATGACCAAGGGATTCAGCAGCGACCAGAAGATGCCCAAAGACATGTTCCGGTAACGAATCTTGAAATCCTTTTGGATGAGATTGGGCAGAAGAAAACTATATTCGCCGGTCCACATGACGAAGACTGTCCGCTCGTTCGAGACTTGATTCTAGCATGCGGGTTGCTCATCGTCTCATTGCAGTGCACTTAGCCCGCAACGTCCGCGATCACGCCGCTGGAGGCGGAATGGGGATGGTAGTTTCGCCCCAGCCGGAGGGGGCTTGGATTCTGATCTTCAGTTCGCGGGCTTCCTGAGACAGGGTCTGATAACCCAGCTCATAGCTTGCATTGAGATTGAGATAGGCCTCCTCGATGGCGGCGATGATTTGCTCCGGGGCCGCTGCATGCGTGTAGCCGATGCGGGTCTTGCTGCAGAGGTCCTCTAAGGCGGGGTTGGGGACCGCGGAGATGACCTGAACGATGCCGCGGGCGGCTCCAACCGTGGCCACCAGGCCGAGCCCGGCCACGCCGCGGACCGGTTCGGCGGCGAAGACGATGACGTGGCGCTTGCCGCGCGCCATGTTGGATTCGGCGCGAAGCGCGCGCCATAGCGTCTGCCACATATCGGCGCATTCGGCTCGGTTGGCCAGGCGGCGGAAAGAGTCCGCCAAGGCCTCCTGATTGGGGGTGAAGGGAATTTCCTGGTTGTTCGGGGTCGCGGAGCCAGTGGCCTCGCCGCCTGACATCCACGGTACGTAAGCCCAAAGATCCGTAGCCCGCTTTCCAGCCAGACAAGAGAGCGCACCGGTCACCCAGGGAGGCTCTTCGGCCTCGCCGCCGCGGGGGAACAGGAAGACCACCGACATGGGAGGCGGACTGGGGCGGACCGTCAGGTGATAGTTGAGCACGGACTGCCCATCCTCGGTGAGCATGAAGTGGATGGCTCGTAGCGTGGGCTGCGCGAAGCCGGTGGCACCCACCGCCACTTGCACGTGCCGCGTCAGTTTAGGACCGGTGGCGGCTGAGGCCGTCGGGGTTTCCAACAACAGACTCGATATGCGCCATGGCTTTCCGGTGGCCGCGTGCGCCGTGGCTGACTTGATGCGCGCGACGGCCCACAAGGCTCGCGACCGCACCATCGGATGCGGATCCCGCAGCAGTTGCGCCACAGTCATGCGAAACCGGGAATCCCCAGTCTCTCCCATCACCCAGGCGGCGGTAGCGCGGAAGACGGCGACCGGATGAGCCGCCAGCTTGACGGTTTCGGCGAGACACGCGGATTCCCCCATCGAATACAGCCCATAGAGAGCGTTGCCCACCACGCGGTTGTTGGCATCGCGGAGCGAGGCCAGCAGCAAGTCGCGCGCCTCCTCGGTTCCCACACCCCACAACCCTTCGATGGCATTGGCGCGCAGGCGTGGATCCGCGTCGCTCATGCGGCTTTGCACCCACATGGCGCTCTTGTTACTGCGCCCCATGATGAGCGCGGCCTTGGAGCGCAGACCCACATCCGTCGAGTGCAGCAGGCGGGAGAGCGAAGGCAAGATGCGCGTGCCGTCCGAAACGCGAGCCAGGATGTCCAGCAGGCGTGAGGCGTTGGCGGCGAGCAGCGGATGCGTGCCAGCCGTCACACCTTCGGCGACGTGCCGCGCCAGGCTGGTCTCCACCATGGAATCGAACTGGATCGCGATGCGGACGGCCGCCGCCGCCTTCTCGACCGGCAGAGACGCCTCGCATAACAGCGGCTCCAATACATCGTTGGTGACCAGCAAACCCACCAGGAAGCGTAGGCCGCGCGATTCTTCCTGGGTGCGCAACGCTTCAAGCGCGCCGCGATAAAAGAGGTCCGGATCGCTCCCCAGCAGTTCTTCGACGATCCGCTGACTCCCTGCCGAGCCCGCCGACACTTCCGCTATCAGCTCCGCGAAACTCGCCGGAGTGAGTTCTCCCGTATTGCCGCTGCTGGTTACCGATGGCAGCACACTACTCAAATCGGTCAACGCCCTTAAAACTTTAGAGTTTCGCCACGGTGCCCCTTAGGCTCGGCATACGTAGCGGATGGACTGGCCTCTTGGAGATGGCGCCAGCGGGGCGGCCTGTCCGAAGCAGGCCGGGGGGCCACGCCACTATAATTAAGCTGATGCAGACCAATAGCTTTGGCGCGAAGGCGAAGCTGCGCGTGGGCTCGGCCGAGTACGAGTACTTCCGGCTTCAAGCGGTGGAAGAAAAGGGCGTGGGCAATGTTGGACGGCTGCCCTTTTCGATTCGAATCCTGCTCGAGAATCTGCTGCGCTCGGAGGATGGGCGCCGCGTGCTGGCCTCCGATGTCGAGTACGTGGCGCGCGGTGAGGCCGCCGCGGAGGGCAAGGAAATCAGCTTCATGCCGGCGCGCGTGCTTTTGCAGGATTTCACCGGCGTGCCGGCGGTCGTGGACCTGGCGGCGATGCGCGACGCGCTTGCCGCGGCCGGCGCCGACCCAGCCCGCGCCAACCCCCTGATGCCCGCCGACCTGGTGATCGATCACTCGGTGCAGGTGGATCGCTTCGGGATGGCGGACGCCTTCGGCATCAATGCGGTGCTGGAATTCGAGCGCAACCGCGAACGCTACGCGCTCCTGCGTTGGGGGCAAACCGCGTTCCGCAATTTCCGCGTCGTCCCGCCGGACACCGGCATCGTGCATCAGGTGAATCTCGAATACCTGGCATCTGTCGTATTCCTGCGCGACGGGCTGGCCTATCCGGACACGCTGGTCGGCACCGACTCGCACACGACGATGATCAACGGCCTCGGAGTGTTGGGATGGGGAGTGGGCGGCATCGAAGCCGAGGCCTGTATGCTGGGCCAGCCGATTTCCATGCTGCTGCCGCCGGTGGTGGGGTTCAAACTTCATGGCAAGCTGCCCGAAGGGTGTACGGCCACCGACCTGGTGCTTACCATCACCCAGATCCTCCGCAAAAAGGGCGTGGTCGGAAAGTTCGTCGAGTTCTACGGAACAGGCCTCAGCGCGCTCAGCCTGGCCGACCGCGCGACCGTCGCCAACATGGCGCCCGAATATGGCGCCACTATGGGTTTCTTCCCTGTGGACGCGCAGACAATCGAGTATTTGCGATTCACCAATCGCAGCGCCGCGCTGGTCGAGCTGGTGGAAGCTTACACCAAGGCGCAGGGCCTGTTCCGCACCGATGCCACGCCGGACCCTGTGTACGCGGACACGCTCGAACTGGATCTGGGAAAGGTCACGCCCTCGCTGGCGGGGCCCAAACGCCCGCAGGACCGCGTCGAGCTCGCCGGTGTGAAGCAGAACTTCCACGCGGCGTTCCCTGGCAACGGGAAAAGCGCGCAGGCCGAGATCGATGGCCAGGCTGCCACCATCGGCAGCGGCGCGGTGGTGATCGCCGCCATTACAAGCTGCACCAACACATCGAATCCCTCGGTGATGCTGGCCGCCGGACTGCTGGCGAAGAAAGCCGTCGAGCGCGGCCTGACGGTGAAGCCGTGGGTGAAGACCAGCCTGGCGCCGGGCTCGAAAGTTGTGATGGATTATTACCGCGAAGCCGGGCTGATCGAGTATCTCGAGCGGCTCAAGTTTCACTTGGTGGGTTTCGGCTGCACAACTTGCATCGGCAACAGCGGGCCGCTGCCCGAACCGGTGGCGCAAGCGGTACAGAGAGAAAACTTGATCGTGGCGGCGGTACTGAGCGGCAACCGCAACTTCGAGGGCCGCGTGAACCCGCTGGTGAAAGCCAATTACCTCGCCTCGCCGCCGCTGGTGGTGGCCTACGCGTTGGCCGGCACCGTGGATATCGATCTGGCGAACGACCCGCTGGGCACAGACGCCGCTGGCAAGCCGGTCTATCTGCGCGATATCTGGCCGACAAATGAGGAAGTGCAGGACACCGTGCGTGCAGCCGTCAACCGCGGCATGTTCGAGCACGAATACGCGCACGCCTTCGATGGCGACGCCAACTGGCAGGCGATGCCGGTCCCGACTGGCGACACCTACGAATGGGACAACCTGTCCACCTATATCAAGAAGCCGCCGTACTTCGAGAAGATGGTTGACCCAGCCACTTCCATTCACGACCTTGCCGGCCTGCGCGTGCTCGCAATGCTGGGCGACTCGGTGACCACCGATCACATATCGCCGGCGGGATCGATTCCGAAGGATACCCCGGCCGGCCGCTACCTGATCGCGCAGGGCGTGGAGCCGAAGGACTTCAACCAGTTCGGCGCGCGCCGCGGCAACCATGAGGTGATGGTGCGCGGCACGCTGGCCAACATCCGCTTGCGCAACCAGCTCGCGCCGGGCACCGAGGGCGGCTGGACGCTGCACCTGCCGGATGGCGAGCAGATGTACATCTACGATGCTTCGGTGAAATACCAGGCCGAAGGTGTGGGGCTGATGATTCTTGCCGGCAAGGAATACGGCTCCGGCTCGTCGCGCGACTGGGCGGCCAAGGGCGTGATGCTGCTCGGCGTGAAGGCCGTGATCGCCGAGAGCTTCGAGCGCATCCACCGCACCAACCTGGTCGGGATGGGCTTGCTCCCGCTGCAATTCGAAGACGGCCAGAACGCGCAGAGTCTGGGGCTGACCGGGAAAGAAACGTACCACGTTACCGGCATTCCGGCAGCGCTGGGCGGTGGAGCGAAGAAAGCCGCCGTTCGCGCGGTTGCCGCCGTTCGCGCGGAGACAAAGTTCATTGTGACCGTCCGCGTGGATACGCCGCAGGAAGTGGAGTATTACCGCAACGGCGGGATTCTGTCGTACGTGCTGAGGGAGTTGGCGAAGTAAGGGGGCGCGAAGGTTCGAGTCCGACCTGGGAGCCACCCCAGTTCGCAGTTTTCTTGATTTCCTCTTTTGCTTCTTCAAGTTGCCGGTTCGAACGCCTGTGACGTCCCCAGATCGGACTCGAACTCTTCGCGCGTCGGTGGAGGAATCGATCACCGCAGCAGTGGGGCGTCCGCGGGGTTCCAGGGAACCAGGACAGGCCGAACAAACTCGCGCCGGACGCGATCGAGCGGTTCGCCGCGAGTCTCGATCTCCTCCAGGCGGTGTGGCCGGAGTCCGGCCTTGTGCGCCCAGGTGAAGGTCGAAATCTCGTCGGGCTCGAAGCCCATGAGGCTCGCCGCCACCATATCGGTGGCCAGAGGATTCGTGC
>Ga0181529_10001132_pt1 | contig 36021 bp, 24 predicted proteins | sample PEATcosm2014_Bin_36_FD_119763 | JGI IMG/M metagenome (GOLD analysis project Ga0181529, IMG submission 119763) | Peatland microbial communities from MTU Mesocosm Facility, Houghton, MI, USA - PEATcosm2014_Bin10_30_metaG | ecosystem: Environmental > Terrestrial > Soil > Wetlands > Peat | place... | reverse complement strand
GTCGGAAGCCCCCTAACCTGCTTTTTCAATCGGCGGGAGAGTGTCGTTATGTCCAATGCTTTCAGCGTCCAGAAACGCGGAGGCTGTCTAATTTGGACAGCAGTGGTTGAAAACCTGCCCCACAAAGCATCAGCAAAGCTCTCTTAGATCGTCGATCCAGTAATCCGGCTCGAAGCGCGCCATTTCTTCTTCCTTACCGTACCCGTAGCGGACCGCACAGGTTTTGACCCCGGCGCGCCGCCCCGCTTCCATGTCGGCCGACGAATCGCCTACGAACAGACAATCCGCGGGCGCCGCACCCAGTCCCGCTAGCGAGGCGAAGATCACGTCCGGCGCGGGCTTGGGTGGAAAGCCGTCGGTGCCCTGCACATGGTCGAAGTATGCGAGCAGCCCGAACTGTTCCAGAACGGCGCGGGAGGTGGGAGTTCCTTTGGTGGTGGCCGTGGATTTCCGGCCGCCGAGTGCCCTCAGCCCCTCCGCCACGCCCGGGAAGACACGGGTGTTGGCATGATGCCGCCCCAGGTAGTTGACGCGGTATTGCAGAATGAGCTGGTCCACCCGCTCCGGCGTGTAGTCCGGAAGCAGGTCGCGGAAGAGTTCGATGAAGTGCAATCCGACGAAGCTCTTCAGGTACTCGAACGTCACCGGCCGGCACGGCAGGGTGTCCAGCACCTGCTGGATGGCGCCGCAGATATCCACCGCGGAATCCAGCAGCGTGCCGTCGATATCGAATATGTAGACTGGAAAGCGAGGGATCACGCCGGCTGTGGACGCTCCCCTTCGGAAAGGCCCGGCAGCCGTCGCTGGCCTTCGGGACGAAGCACGTGCTGCGTGTCGCCGCCGGAATCCTTGGGACCCGAACCACCCGAGTTCGGGAGGGGCTCGAGCGGCTGGCCCTTGACGATCTGCATCACCTCGCTGCCGTCCAGAATCTCGCGGGTCAGCAAGGATTCGGCGATCTGCACCAGCGCGTCGGAATGGTCGGAGATGATCTTCTCGGCGGTATCGTACCCGCTCTGCACCATTCTTCGCACCTGTTCGTCGATGCGGATGGCGGTGGCTTCGCTATAGTCGCGGTGCTGGGCGATTTCGCGGCCCAGGAAGATCTGCTCTTCCTTCTTACCGAAACTCAGCGGCCCCAATTCGCTCATGCCCCACTCGCACACCATCTTGCGCGCCAGGTCCGTGGCGCGTTCGATATCGTTGCCCGCGCCGGTGGTCATCTGGTGCATGTACTTCTCTTCGGCGATGCGGCCGCCCATCAAAATGGAGATCTCGGCCTGCAGGTAGTCCCGGTTATAGGAATGCTTATCGTCGATGGGCAACTGCATGGTCACGCCCAGCGCCATGCCGCGCGGAATGATGGTGACCTTGTGCAGCGGATCGGCATTGGGCAACACCGCCGCCACCAGCGCATGGCCGGCTTCGTGGTACGCCGTATTGCGCTTCTCGGCGTCGCTCAAGATCATGCTCTTGCGCTCGGCGCCCATGAGGATTTTGTCCTTGGCCACCTCGAAATCCACCATCATGACTACTTTGCGATTCTGGCGCGCGGCGTTCAGCGCCGCCTCGTTGACCACGTTCGCCAGATCGGCGCCAGCCAGGCCCGGTGTGCCGCGAGCCAGAACCGACAGGTCCACATTGTCGCCCAGCGGAATCTTCTTGGTGTGGACGCGCAGGATGGCTTCGCGCCCGCCCACATCCGGACGGCCAACCACTACGCGGCGGTCGAAACGGCCGGGCCGCAGCAGCGCCGGGTCCAGCACGTCGGGCCGGTTAGTAGCGGCCACCAGAATCACGCCTTCGTTGGACTCGAAACCGTCCATTTCGACCAGCAACTGGTTCAGGGTCTGCTCGCGCTCGTCGTGCCCGCCGCCCAGGCCCGCGCCACGGTGGCGGCCCACGGCGTCGATTTCATCGATGAAGATGATGCAGGGGGCGTTCTTCTTGCCCTGTTCGAACAGGTCGCGGACGCGGCTGGCGCCCACCCCGACGAACATCTCCACGAAGTCCGAACCGGAGATGGAGAAGAACGGTACGCTGGCTTCCCCGGCAATGGCTCGCGCCAGCAGGGTCTTGCCGGTTCCCGGAGGTCCGATCAGCAGGACGCCTTTGGGAATGCGCCCGCCCAGCTTCTGAAACTTCTGCGGCTCCCTCAGAAACTCGATGATCTCCTGCAGTTCTTCCTTGGCTTCCTCCACCCCGGCCACGTCTTTGAACGTGACTTTTTTCTGTTGCGTGGAGTGCAGCCGCGCGCGGCTCTTGCCGAAGCTGAGGGCCTTATTCCCGCCGCTCTGCATCTGCCGCATCATGAACACCCAGAAGGCGATAATCACGATGAATGGCGACGCGTTCAGCAGGATATTGACCCACGTACTGGAGTTTACCGGCTTGACGGTAAGGGCGACACCCTTTTCGCGGAGTTCCTTGTATACGTCCGGATAATTGATGGGGATGGTGCTCTTATAAGGCTGGCCGTCCTTCAGTTTGCCGTTAACGTCGTTGGTATCGACGGTAGCGTCCGCGACCCCGCCGCCATCCACCCTACTCATGAATTCGGTGAACGACAGGTTCAGGTCCTGCTTACCCTGGCTGTTGTGTACGACCATGAACAACAACAGGGCCAGTCCGATCAGTACCACCCAAAAAACTAATGTCTTGATATTAGAGTTCAAAGAAGCCTCCGTACCGGCTTAATTCGTTAGACGCCGCCCCGTTCGATCCCGATTCCGATTTCGTCGGACACACACACATCGTGGATCGCCAGCACCCATCGGCTGCCGGAATTTGCCTCATATTCAGCAGCCGGGCCAAACTGCCTCACCCACACAATCGCGGGCCCGTCCAACAGTACCGGCCAGTTACGCCGATCCCACAATGGGACGCGCGCGCGCTGGAACAGGGTCTTGATTTTTTCTTCGCCGGTGCTCCCTGAAGGCCTGTACCGGTCGCCCGCCTGCCAGTTCCGCCATTCCAGCGGACCGGACAGACGTTGCCAGTCTAAGCCACCCATCCAATTATTATATACGCAATCCGTCCCGTCCAAAGTTCGCGGCTTTTCAATCAGTTCCAGGCGAACGTCGGTATTCGTACCGGGAATCCGCAAACTCCCCGGCACGCTGGCCGGCTGGCGGTAAGGGGCGCCCGCCGCCATCGAGTCCGGCGTCCCGAAGCGCAGCCAATCGAAGGAACGGAGCACCGCCAGTCCCGGAGCCAGAGCGCAACCGTGCCCGCGAGGACTCGATGCCAGTTCCAGAATCGACCCGATGTGCGCGAAACTCACGCCCCGCAAATCCCCTTTGGCGACCTCGATGGCCCGCCGCACCACCCGCCGCCCCGCCGCCAGCGGCAAACCCGCCACCGCCCCGGCCCGCAGATACACCACGCCGCCGTGCCGCACCATCACACCAGCCGCCAGCCGGTCCACCTCCCGTTCCCACCAGGATTCCTCGGCGCGCGCCCAGTCGGCGGTCTGCGCCAGCGTCTCCGCCAGCCCCGGATTCCACTCGCCGATGAGTTGCGGCAATAACCGATGCCGGATACGATTGCGGGCGAAGCGCGGGTCGGCGTTCGACGAATCCTCGCGCCACCCGATTCCCCGCTCGCGAAGGAAGTCCTCGACTTCCGCGCGGTCCGTTTCCAGCAGCGGACGAACGACGCCGTCTGTGGTCACCGGGCGGATTCCGGCCAGCCCCGCCGTCCCCGCGCCCCGCAGAAAACGGAACAGCACGGTCTCGGCCTGGTCCGAGCGGGTATGCCCCAGCGCCACGCAGTCCACCTCGCCAGCGGCCATCCGTTCGCGAAAGAATTTCAGGCGGGCCTCCCGTGCCGCTTGCTCCAGGTTGCCCGTGGACGCGCTGAAGTCGCCCTCGCGGACGGTCAATGGCAGCCCCAGCCGGTCCGCCAACTCGCGCACAAATTCGCAATCGCCCCGCGATTCGTCGCCGCGCAGGTTGTGGTTCAGATGAAGGACGCGCAGCCGCAGATCCCAGCGCGGCGCCAATTCCCGCAGAACGTGCAGCAGACACACCGAATCCGCGCCACCCGAGACCGCCACGCCGGCCGTCTGGCCCGCGCGGAACATCCCGTGACGCTCGACAAACCCCGCGATGCGATCGAGAAACATGGACCCCGCCATCATTGTGCCACGCTCGACCTTCGGGTGCCCGCCGCAGTACTCTTTCCACCCGGAACCGCGACGCGTCAGCGAGCGGCCCGAGCGCCGAACATGGTTTCGCACATCCTTGCCAACCGGTCGATGAGAAGCGGGGAAACCACCACCTGTGATGTTGACGTGGCGGAGGGCCCCGGAAACTGCGGTCGCCGGCCTGGCATCCCGACGAGTCGGGATGCGGCGCGCATGAGTGCGCACGCCACGAAGGAGCGCTTGCCGGCGAGTGGTTTTCGACCTTGTCAGTCTCCGCCCTGGCTCGGTAACGAGTTGCAGACCGCGAGAAGCGAGGGTCTGTCCCGCCCTTGTTACAATGAAGGCCACAATGAAGGCCACCATGATCTCCCGCATCCTCCCGCTCCTCATAATTCCCCTGACCCTCACCGCCGCCGAAACGGAAAAGGTCCGCAACCCCCACGCCGTGGTTTTCGAGGACATCCTCGCACCCGCCGACTCCCTCATCGTCCGCGGCGACCTCCCCAGCGTGATCGTCTACTGTCAGCCCGGCACCATCGAAATCGCCGCCGCCGGCGAAAAGGCGCGCACCGTCGCCGTCCAATCCGGCGAGGCCGCCTTCTTTCTCCCCGCGGCCCGTACCTTCAAGAATGTGGGGACCGCCCCGCTGCGCATCGTGCGCATCGATCTCCCCGGCCAAGGCATCGCCGAGACCTGGGGCTCCGCCGGAATCCCGCACTACAAACTGCTGCTCGAGAATCGCTTCGTCCGCGTCTACGACATCCGCGTGGCCGCCGCCGCCACCGAGCCGCAGCACACTCACAAGGACCGCGTGGTCGTCTGCCTCTCCGGAGCCGACCTCATCCACACTATGCCCGATGGCCGCGCCGAACCCGCCACCCTGAAGACCGGCGAGATCGCCTGGCGCCTGGGCGCTACGCATGTCGGCCACAACGTCGGCAAGACCGACCTCTGGGTGATCGCCATCGAGCCCAAATAGTTAGGAACATTCGCGGCCGGCGAGCGTCTGATATCGCATGCGCTCTCTGCTACGAGACCTGCGCTACGGTTTCCGCGGTTTACGGACCAACCCCGGCTTCTCCGCCCTGGCGATCGCCACTCTGGCATTGGGCATCGGCGCGGCCACCACCATGTTCAGCGTGGTCAAGAACGTCCTGCTGTCGCCGTTTCCGTACAAAGACGCCGACCGGATCGCCACCTTCGCCATCCACGACCTGGACCGCTCCGAACCCGGCGGACGCTCCTGGATGCAGCCCGCCGAGTACCTGGAGTTCCGTCGGAATAATCGCGTTTTCAGCGAGGACATCGGCAGCGGCGCCCAGGACGTGCTGTGGACCACCGCCGAAGGCACCGAGCAGTTCGATGGCGCTTATGTAACCCCGAACATGTTCCGATTCCTGGGCGTCCAAGCCCAGGTGGGCCGCACCACCACACCCGAGGATGGCCGCCCCGGAGCCGCGCCGGTCTTCGTCATGAGCTACAAATTGTGGGCCCGCCGCTTTCACCTCGATCCGTCTATCGTGGGCCGGACTTTCGTGCTGAACGGTACACCGGCCACGCTCATCGGCATCATGCCCAAGCGTTTCACCAAGCGCGCGGCGGACCTCTACCAATCCGCCGAACTCGACCGCACCGACGACCGCTGGTTCAACTTCCAGGCCCGCCTCAAACCCGGTGTGACTCTGAAACAGGTGGAAGCCGATATCCTGCCCATCGCGCAACGCTGGGCCAAGGATCATCCCAAGGATTACCCCAAACGCTTCTCCATTCAGGCCAGCAGTTACGTGGATAGCATCGTCGGATCGTTCAAAAAGACTCTTCTTACTTTGGGCGCGGCCGTGGCCCTGTTGCTGCTGATCGCCTGCGCCAATGTGGCCAACATGCTGCTGGCCCGCTCCACCGCGCGCGACCGCGAGATGGCCATCCGCTCGGCTCTGGGAGCCAGCCGATGGCGCGTGGTCCGCCAGTTGCTCGTGGAAAGCCTGCTGCTCGGAGTCGGCGGCGCGGTGATGGGCACGGCGCTGGCGTACGGCGGAATCAAAGCGCTGGCGGCCTTCATCCCCGTGGACGCCATTCCGCACGAGGCCGAGATCTCGCTCGACACCGCGGTGCTGCTCTTCAGCCTCGGCCTGGCCCTATTCACTTCCCTGCTGTTCGGCCTGGCGCCCGCCTGGCAGTTGTCGCGGCGCGACCTCGTGGAACCGTTGAAAGATTCCGGCCGTGGCATCAGTGGAGGCTTCCGCCGCGCCCGGCTGCGCAACACCCTGGTGGTGGTGGAACTGGCGCTTTCGCTGGTGCTGCTCTCCGGCGCCGGCCTGATGATTCGTTCCTTCGCCAAGCTCACCGGGCAGGATCTGGGTTTCGATCCGCGCAACATCCTGGTGGCGCGCCTGCCGTTTCCCCGCGGCCAGTACACCACCGTCGCCGACAAACAGAAGTTTTTCGGCCAGCTCCTGCCGCGCATCAAAAACCTCCCCGGCGTAATAGATGTTACCGCCGTCAGCAGCCTGCCCCCATACGGCGGAATTCGCACTCCCATCGAAGTCCCCGGCAAGGTCCACAACGAGCAGTGGAACGCCATCTATCAACTGGTCAGCGAGGGCTATGTCCGCACCATGGGCATGAATATGGTGCGCGGACGCTTTCTCGAAGAGGGCGACGTGCTGGGCGCCCGCAAGATGGCGGTCGTCAACCAGGCTGCCGTGGCGAAGTTCTTCACCAACGAAGATCCCATCGGACGCCAGATCGTGCTCAGCCAGATGGGGCGGCGGTCGAAGACGGCGCCGGCATCGTTCGAGATCGTGGGCATCTTCAGGAACACGAAGAACGACGGCATCGAGAACCCAGTCATGCCCGAGATCCTGGTTCCCTACACCGTCACCGGCGATTTCGAACGCGGCATCATGGTCCGCACCGCCCGCAATCCCATGACCCAACTCCGCCCGGTGCAGCGCGAAATCTGGGCCGTGGACCGCAACGTGGCCACCACCATGACCCGCCCGCTGGAGGATTTCCTGGCCGATTTCACCTACGCCCAGCCGCGCTTCACGCTCCTGGTGTTGGGCGTCTTCGCCGCGCTAGGCCTGCTGCTGGTGGCCGCCGGCGTGTATTCCGTCATCGCCTATACGGTGTCGCGCCAGACCCGCGAAATCGGCATTCGCATGGCCCTGGGCGCCGGCCGCGCGGATGTCGTCCGCATGGTGCTGCGCATGGGATTGTGGCTGATCGCCGTGGGACTCGCGATCGGACTCGGCGCCAGCTTCGTAGTCAACCGCGTGCTTGCCAGCGAACTGTCCGGCGTGACGCCGCGCGACCCGGTCACCTTCGCCGCCGTCAGCCTGGTGGTGGTGCTAGTGGGCGTCGCGGCCTGCTGGTTCCCCGCCCGCCGCGCCACAAAGGTGGACCCGGTGGTGGCGCTGCGCTTCGAGTAGCCCCGCCGCCCGCGTGCGCCGCGCTACACTGGCCCGGTGAAGCTCTTCGGCCCGCTGCACCTCACGCTGCTGGCGGCCATTGCGACGGTCGCCGCCGCGCTTCCCTGGCTCTGCCGCCGCGGGGTAGTCTCTTCGCGCGCCACCCGCCTGGCCGCCGGATGGGCCCTGCTGCTGAATGAACTGGTCTGGTGGATCTTCCGCTATTCCCACGAAGGCATTCATCTGCCCAACCTCCCGCTGCAGTTGTGCGACCTCACCGTCTGGCTCGCCGTTCTGGCGTGCCTCACTGCGAGGCCGTCGATTTCGGAGTTCGCCTATTTCGCTGGAATCGGCGGCGCCGGTATGGCCCTTCTCACCCCCGACCTCTGGTCGCCCTGGCCGTCCTACCCCGCCATCTACTTCTTCATCGCGCACGGCGGCATTGTGATTGCCGTGGCCCTCATGGCCTTTGGAGGAATGGTCCGGTTCCGCCCCGGCGCCTGGTGGCGTTCCTACTGTCTGCTGGTCGCATATGCCGCTCTGGTGGGCGCGTTCAACGCCCTCTGCGGCAGCAACTACATGTATCTATGCCGCAAGCCCGCCAGCGCAACTCTACTCGACAAGTTGGGACCGTGGCCATGGTACCTGCTCCCGGCCGCCGCCGTCGCGCTGTGTTTTTTCTGGCTATTGTGGCTGCCAATTCGGTGGCAGGGTCGAAATCACACTCGCCCGTAACCGCCGAACACGGATGACCGCAATACCCGGCGGAGTCCTCGTTACGGCTCGTACCGCCCGGTTTTCAGCTCTGCAGTGCTCTCGGAAATGGCTATGGTGGTCTCTGGGGCGCCGGAACCCATCGCGAAACAACTCAAACCGAAGCTGGTGTGAATTGCCACATCCACTTCCAGCATGGCTGCGGCACTGGCCTCTCCCAGTTTCTTGATAAGCCTGGCGCGATCCACGGCGCGGATCTGATTGAACACGGCCACCGACGCGACGGCCAAGCCGGTGGTTGGATCCGCCGGCAGCAGTACGTGAACCGGGGACATCGGAAACCGGACCGTCGAGGTGATCGGCGCCACCAGAGTGGTTGCGTCGTGCTGGTTTGAGGTGTCGTTCTGGATGACCAGGGCCGGTCTGGTTTTCCGAATCTCGCGCCCTACCGTTGGGTCGAGCGCCGTGAGGTAGATTTCCCCCCTCTTCGGGCGGACGCCTGGGCGGGCTTTACTTGCGTGTCGAGTCGTTGCCATTGTTCTTGATCCACCGCAAACCAATCGTTGGCAATCTCTAGAGTGAGATCGCGATCCCGAATGACCGCCTGCTTCAGCCGTTCTTGTAGGGCTTCCGGGCTGGCCGTGGCGACGTAGTGCTGAACGGCGTGCTGAATGAAGCGGCTGCGCTGGCCCGGCCGCGCCATGCGGTCGATGGTGCGGACGGTTTCTTCCGGCAAGATGACATTAATGCGTTTTGTCATGGAGATGCGTCTGAATGGTCCCAAACACATTCTATACACACTGGGTGTGTATAGCAAGTACCGCCGCCCCACCAAATCTTCCCACCCACGCGGGATAATGAAACTTCATGCGGCGCCTGCTCCTGTTCGGTTTGCTTCCCGGGCTTCTGGCCGCGGACTCGTGGGTGAAGTACACCTCCGGTCCGTTCGAAGTTCTCACCGACGCCAACCCGCGCACGGCGCGCGAGAGGCTGGTGGAGGTGGAAGAGTTCCGCCACGCCATGGGCAAAATCCTCGGCATCGACGATCTGCAGATGCCGCAAACAGTGCGCATCCTGGTCTTCAGGAACGCCAAGGGTTGGACGTCTCAGAGCGCCCTCACCGAAGGCCGCGACCGCTATGCCCTGGTGCTGGACGAGAAGACCGTCATTTCGCCCGACGTGTACCGCGAGCTGACGCGGCTGTTTCTGAGATCCAACACGTCCCAGATGCCGCCGCAATTCGAGCACGGCCTGGTGGAATTCTTCTCCACGTTTTCGGTGAAGGGCATTCACATTACGGTGGGCGCTCCCCCGCCCTCGCCCGATCTGGATTGGGCGCGCGTCCATCTGCTGGTGGTCGATCCCGAGTATTACGGCCGCGTCCACATCCTTCTTTACAATCTGCGGAAAGGCGTGGACGACGATCCGGCGTATCGCAACGCCTTCGGCAAGACGCCGGCCCAGGTGGAGGAACAGGCGCGGCTGCATTTCCTGGACCACGATGTCCGCACTACTTCGATCGATAGCCGGCCGCTCTCCGAAAAGGACTTCCAGGAACGGCAGATTTCGAGCGCCGACGTGCGGCTGGCGCGGGCCGATTTGCTGGCCGGAGAGCAATCGGCCGCCGACTACCAAAGCCTGCTTCGCGACCGCGTCAAGATCGCCGAGTCCGAAGAGGGGCTCGGGTTGCTGGCACTGCAGGCGCACCAGAATGACGACGCCCGCAGCCATTTTCGCGCAGCCATCGACGCCAACAGCGCCAGCGCCCGCTGCTACCTGGAGTACGCCAAGCTTGAGCCCGATAACGCCAAGGCATTCGAAGCGCTGCGCAAGGCCGCCGGGTTCAATCCCAAACTCGACGAACCGCTGGCTCTGATGGCGCAGCGCGATACCGATCCACGCATGCGCCTGGCACATTGGAAGGAAGCAACGGCGCGCAATCCGCGAAATCCGGCTTACTGGAAAGCCCTGGCGGAATGCTACACGGCAGATCACAACTACGTCGAAGCCGCCAAAGCCTGGCGCGAAGCCGAGCAGTCCGCCACCGATCCGGCCGAGCGCGAGCGCATGCATCAGGCGCGCATGGGCGTGGAATCGCTGCGCCTGAATTACGAGGAGGAGGAGAAGAAGCGCAAGGCCGAAGAAGAGGCGCGCGAACTCGATCGTTTGAAAAAGCAGGCTCTTGCCGAGGTGCACGCCCTGGAGCAAAAATACGGCGGAAACGGCTCGAATGCCGACCCCAATGCGAAGGTAGTGCCGTGGTGGGACGGTCCCAATCCGTCGGGTAAGGTGACCGGCGTCCTGAAGCAGGTGGACTGCCTGGGCAAACAGGCGCGCCTGCTGGTGGAGGGCGACGACCACAAATCCGTCCGCCTGCTGGTGGCCGACTCGCGCGTAGCCATCGTCGGCGGCGGCGACCACGCCTTCGGCTGCGGCGCGCAGAAGCCGCGGCGCGTCACCATCGAATACTTCCCCAAGGCCAATCCCCGGACGGCAACCGCCGGTGAAGTGGCCACCATCGAGTTCCAGTGAGCGCCCCCGGTTCCCGATTCCGCTGGGTGGCGATGGCGGTGTTCGTGCTCTCCTCCGCCATCAATTATCTCGACCGCCAGACGCTCACCACGCTGGCGCCGGTTCTGCGCGCCGAGTTCCACCTTTCGCACGCCGAGTATGGTTGGATACTAGGTGCGTTCTCCATCACCTATGCCGCCAGCGCGCCGTTCGCCGGCATGTTCATCGACCGCGCCGGTCTCAACCGCGCCATCAGCCTGGCCGTGGGAGTGTGGTCGTGCGCCGGAATCGCCACCGGATTCACTCGCGGGCTGGGCAGCCTGGTGGGTTGCCGCGCGGTGTTGGGCATGGCGGAAGCCGGCGGCATTCCCGCGGCCGGCAAAGCCATCCACCGCTACCTGGCTCCGGCCGAGCGCGCCCTGGGCAACGCGGCCAATCAGGCGGGCGTCAGTTTGGGATCCATGGCCGCCCTTCCCCTGGCGGCGTGGCTGGCCGGCACCGCCGGATGGCGCACGGCGTTCCTGGTCACCGGAGCGCTGGGGCTGCTCTGGATTCCTCTGTGGAACTGGACCGCGCGGCGCGCCGGGGCGCCAGAAGATCCACGGGCCGGGCGCACCGGCGGACGCGAAGTATTGCGCGACGGCCGGCTATGGGCGTTCGTGGTGGCCAACGGCCTGTCGATGGTAGGCTACTCGCTGTGGACCAACTGGACCACCCAATACCTGGTGGATGTGTACCGGCTCAGCCTCCCATCGGCCGCACGATATGCGCTGATGCCGGCCGGGTCCGCGCTCTTGGGCGGGTTGGCCGGCGGATGGTTGTCGCTGCGCCTGGTGAATGGCGGCGTGCCCGCCATGACCGCGCGCTTTCGCGTGTGCATCGTGGCGGCGGTGGTGTCGTTGGTCAACGTCGCCATCCCGGCCGCGGGATCGCCCGCCTGGTCGGCGGCGGCGATTTCGGTGGCCACGTTCGCGGTGGCCGGTTTCAGCGTCAATATGTACACGCTGCCTCTGGACGCCTTCGGACGGTCGCATGCGGCCTTCGCCGTGTCCATCCTGGTAGCGTCGTACGGCGCCCTGCAGTTCGTGATTTCGCCCGCCTTCGGGAAAATCATCGACGTCTACGGCTATGCGCCCGTCGCCACGCTGGCCGCATTCACCCCGCTAGCCGCCTGCGCCGTGCTACGGATGGCGAGGGCCACGCAATGAGCCACCCGATGTGGGGCAGGTTTTCAACCTGCGGCCGATTTTCAATCGGCCTGGGCGCCCCCGCGCAAATGCCGCACAGGCGGGTTACAAACCCGCCGCACGCTGAAAACCCAATGCCGCATACTTTTCCCAGTATTGGGAATGCCCCACATAAGACATGGTGCGAGACTCAATCGACACCGGTGTCCGGTTGTGGGAAAAGTATGCGGCATTGGGCTACCAACCTGCCCCACGAGGCCCCCCGATGAAGCAGCGCATCAAGCGGTGGATCTTCAACCTGCTTGGCAAAGATCCCGAAGCGGTGGTGGTCACGTTCCACACCGGCGACCCCGAGTTGTGCCGGCGCATGGAAGAAGAAGTCCGGCGCCTTGTCCCCGAGCGGCGGCATTTCGCGGCCACGCCCGAAACTTGGCCGGAGTTGCGCCGCCAACTGAAGCGCTACCGCATCGGCTTGGCGCCGGTGCTGCTGACCGCCGAACCGAGCCCCCTGCGCCGGGCCGCCTGGCTGCTGGCGCCGCGCAAGATCCTGGCCTACAATTCGCGGTTGGAACGGCTGCATCTGCGGCTCAACCTGGCGTCGTTTTTGTTCTGGCGCGGGGTGCCGCTCGACCGCGTGTATTTGCGCCCATGGTGGTGGCCGTGGCCCAAGCGCGAGCGCACCGTGACGCCCGCGGGCTGGCGCGTCATCGAAGGCCGCCCTTGTTCCCCCGGCCGGCGCCGCGTCGCCGTGCTATCGCCGTACTTTCCCTTCCCGCTCTCGCACGGCGGCGCCGTCCGCATTTTCAATCTGGTGCGCGAGATGGCGCGCGAGTTCGACGTCGAACTGTTCGCCTTCACCGACGGCGGCGCACCCCTTGAAACCGCGCCCGTGCTGGAATTCTGTGCGCGCGTGGTGCTGGTGGAGAAGCCCCGGTACCGCGAGCCGCGCTGGTCCACGTGGCTGCCGCCGGAGGTTTACGAGTTCCGCTCGCCGGCCATGCGGCAAGCCATCCTCTCCGAGCGCCGCGCCTTCGCGTTCGAGCGTTTGCAGGTGGAGTACACCCAGCTTGCCGAGTATCCCGGCGACGTGCTGGTGGAGCACGATGTCACCTTCGATCTGTTCGGCCAGATCGCACGCCGCCAGCGCACCTTGGCCGCGCGCTGGGATTTCTTCCGCTGGCAACGCTTCGAACGGCGCGCCATCAGCCGGTACGCGCGTGTAGTAGTGATGTCGCCGAAGGACGCCGACTTGCTGGGTCCCGCGGCCCAGGCCGTGGTGCTCGAGAACGGCGTGGACCTGGAGCGCTTTCATCCCCAACCGGAAACCCCCGGCGAGCGGCTGCTCTTCATCGGCTCGTTCCGCCATTTTCCGAACATCGCGGCCTATCGATTCTTCGCCGAACGCGTCTGGCCCCTGCTGCGCGATAAGTTCCCGCGCATGACCGTGACAGTGGTCTGCGGCGCCGATCCACTAACTTATTGGCGCGCCTTCGCCGATTCGCCCGAGCCCCGGCCGGAGCCGCGCATCCGCATGCTCGACTTCGTTTCCGACGTCCGTCCACTCTACGTGGAGTGCAATCTGGCGATCGTGCCCACCACCGTCTCCGCCGGCACGAATGTGAAGGTGCTGGAGGCCATGGCGATGCGCCGCGCCGTAGTCTCAACCACGTCCGGCTGCGCGGGTCTGGGGATGCTGCACGGCCACAGTGTGTGGGTAGCGGACACGCCGGAATCCTTTGCCGCGGGCATCGCCACGCTGATCGGCGACCCCGAGCGCCGCGAGCAGATTGCGCGCGCCGCCGAACTTCACGCCGCCCGCAATTTCGACTGGCGGGCAATCGGCGAACGCCAGCGCGAACTGCTTCGGTAGTGCTTATGTGGGGCAGGTTGGCAACCTGCGGCCGAGTGGTACTCGGCCTGGGCGGCTTCTGCACACTCGTCGGCGGGCCGAGTACCACTCGGCCGCAGGATACCATCCTGCCCCACATAAGCGCCTTGCGAGCATCAATCGGTATTCGTATCCGCCCTTCCCACATTCGCCGTCAGCATCCTACGCACGGCGGCGAAAATCCGCTCGACAGCCGGACGGCGATACGCCCACCGTTCGTCGGGCTCGGGCGGATTGACCACCATGGTGGCATTAGCTTCGAAAAGCAATAGATCTCCGCCGGCGCTCAAGCCGAAATCGATTCCGCCATAGTCCAGGCCCAGCGTGGCTTGAATGCGGGCCAGCGCTTCCATGGCGCGCGGTCCGAGCACGCCCGGCATGTTCTCCAAAAACTCGGCGTCCTCGGCGCGGTTGTCGGCGTGCTCCGCCATTTCCGCCGTAAAGTAGTGGATCTTCCATTGGCTCGAGATGGCCACGTGCAGCGGATAGAGCTGCCCGTCGATCATCATCACGCGATACTTGCGCACCTTTCCATCGGCGCCGCGCGCGTCCAGAAATTGGATGACCGTCAATTCCCGACCGGGGAGTTCCGCCACCGCGCCGGCCAGCGCCTCCGGGCTTTCGACGCGCAGAAAGTAGCGCCCCGTGTGGAACCCGGGCGTCCGCACCAGCAAGGGGAAACGGAAGCCGTGGCGGGCTACCGTGGCCGCGGCCTCCGGAGACGAGAGAAGTTCCCGCGGCAGAGTGACCGTGGACGGAGCAATCACCCCCGGCAGGCGCGCCAACCGCGCGTGATCGGCGCGGCCCGTCGCCATCACCGCCGAGGGCAGATTGATCACCGGCGCTTTCGTCAGAGCAACCACGGACTGGGCGGCAGCCAGCGCCGGCGCGGCCAGGTCGGCATCGCCAATGGCATTGAAGACCACCTGGTGCGGCGGCAGCGGCACCTTCAGGTCGTAGAACTCGGGCACCACCACGAATGTCTGGAACACGCGGTCGTCCAGCAGATTGCGGGTCGGTATATTGCCGCCCACCGACGAAACCAGCAGCAGCAGCCTCACCGGCGGCCCATCTCCACGATACGGCAGCACCTGCACCGGACGGTCCGCAAAACCCTTGCGCCGATGCCATTCCGCACCCGCTTCATCGCCCAACTCCGCCAGCGCGTAGGCCAGGCCCTGGTGCGCTTCCGCATGGCCGGGATCCGAGCGCAGGGCGGCTTCAAAGTGCTCCCTTGCGGCCAGAAACTCGCCGCTCTGGAACAGCAGATTGCCCAGATTCACCCGGCTCATGGCGTCTTCCGGATGGCGCGCCACGGCTTCCGCGTATGCCGTACGGGCCGCGGTTCGATACCCGGTCGAATTCAGCAGCGTTCCCAGATTGTTCAGCGCCAGGCGGTGCGAGGGCTCCCGCGACAGCACCTCCAGGTAGGCCTTTCGCGCTTCCAGACTCCGCCCCATTTCGGTGAGCACGCAGGCCAGTTCGAACTGCAGATTCACCGCGCCGGGATCGGACGCAATGCGTCCGCGGAGATCCAGCACGGCGGCTTCGCGCGCGCGTTGCGGCGGCCAATCGGTGGCCGCGCGCTCCGGCGTACGGCTCCGAGCGGCGCTGGCCTCGATGGCGCGCCCCAGGGCCACCGTCTTTTCCACCAGGGCGTCGATTTCCCCGGCGCCGGTACGGTGATTGACAATGGCCGCGCGGATGGCGATTCGCCCGCCGACGGTGGTAGCCGACGGCGCCACCACGCCGGACTCCTGCAGTTCGATGACAATCCGCGGATTCATCCGCTGCGCATCTTCGGCGCGGTACCCAAAGCAAACCACGTTGAGTTCCACCGGCGCCAGCAGTTCCAATTCGGGCGTTTCCGAGATCCGGCTTTCCAAATAACGGGCCAGGGCGCAAGTGCGCGAAATCACCGCCCCCAGCGCTTCGGCGCCGTACACCTTGAATGTGAACCAGGTTTTCAACGCCCGAAAGCCGCGCGAAAGGTCGGGCCCGAAATCGCAGGGCCAGGGCGAACCCGCGGCCAGTCCGCGCGCTTCCCGTCTGAGATAAGGAGGCGCCGCGGCAAAGCTATTGCGATGCAGCACGCCGTCGCGCACCAGAATGAACCCGGCGTCGTAAGGCGCCTGGCCCCACTTATGGAAATCGAAGGCCAGCGAGTCGGCGCACTCGATGCCCTTGAGCCGCGGCGCCAGGTCGGGAGCCAGCATGGCCAGCGCCCCGCACGCGCCATCCACGTGGAACCACAGCCGCTGGCGGCGGCAAATAGCGGCCAGGGCGTCCAGGTTGTCGATGGATCCGGTGTCCACGGTGCCGGCGGTTCCCACCACCAGGAAGGGCGTGAACCCCGCGCGGCGGTCGGCTTCGATGGCGTCCTCCAGGGCGCGCAGATCCATCCGGTAGTGCGCGTCCACGGGGATTCGGCGCAGCGCGTCGCTCCCTAGTCCAGCCATGTCCATGGCTTTTCCGATGCAGCTATGCGCCGCCTCCGACGTGTAGGCCGCCAGCCTCTTCGAACTCTCCGCCACGCCCGCGCTGCGCACCTCAAAACCCAGTTCGGCATCGCGGGCGATCAGCACGCCGATCAGGTTAGCCACGGAGGTTCCCGTGACAAACAGGCCGCTCGAACTTTCCGGGAAGCTGAACAGCCGGCGCATCCACCGGACCATCTGGCGCTCCACCTCGATGGGAACGTGATCGCGGCCTCCCAGGTTGGCGTTCAGCCCCGCAGCCAGCATCTCCGCCAACAGGCCTACGGGCGTGCCGCCGCCATGCACCCAACCCATGAAACCGGGGTGTACATTCCCTGTGCTGTAAGGCAGGACATAGCGCATGAATTCCTCATGCACGGCCGCCAGATCGGACGGCGCCCGGGGAAGATCGCCGTGGAACCGCTGTCGCACGTCGTCGGGAATCGGCCGCCAGACGGGGCGGTCCCGAATGTCTTCCACATAGTCGAGAATGTCGTCCAGCATGCAGTGCGCCTGGCTTCGAAAATCCGGCCAATCGGCGGGGTCCAGCGTTTTGTCCTGGTTGTTCATGGGTGGCGTCATTTCAATTATCCGGGAAATCTCGCCTGGGGACTTAAAGATAATCCCGGTTGCGGCCGATATGACATCAGGGAGGTACCGTAATGAGTTCCGCCTCTTCGATTAATCCGGGTGTGGAGAATTTGCTCCAGACTCTTTCCAATGTCAATTCACCGGCATTGTCGTCGTCTAAGGTAGTATCCGCCTTGGAAAAAGCGCCGGCCCGCGATATTGTTCAGCTCAGCGCTGCGGCCACGCAATTAGAGAATATGGATGCGATGTTCGGCATCTCGAATAGCACGAGCGCCAGTTCGAGCGATCCGCTCACGAACCTGGAAACTCTTCTGACCCAATCGGCCTCCTCTTCCTCGTCGCCGACCGATCAACTCGCCGACTACCAGGCCACCTTGCAGGCGGTACAGACACAGGACTTATTCGGCACCGGAACCGCCAACGGCCTTTCCAGTTCCATGTTGAACCTGACCGGTTGATGTGGGGCAAGTTGTCAACCCGCCTTTTCGCCGGCCGGGTCGAACGCGATAACTAAGCCGCTCCCCGCGGCGTTATCATCGTCCTTCGCGATATGAGAATCCTACTTATGTGGCTGGCTGCCGCGGCGGCGGCATTGGGACAGACGGCGACAACGCTCTACGTTGCGCCTAACGGGAACGATGCCTTCGACGGAACCAAGGCGAAACCGTTCGCCACGCTGGAACGCGCCCGCGACGAGGTTCGCAAACACAAGGCCGGAAAGGTGACGGTACTGGTGCGCGGCGGCACGTACCGCCCGGCGCGGACGCTGTCTCTGGGAGCGCAGGATTCGGGGACCGAAAGCGCTCCGGTGGTCTGGCGGGCATACGCGGCGGAAAAGGTCACGCTCAGCGGCGCGGCCGAGGTAGCGGGATTCTCGCCGTGGAAGGGGTCGATCCTCAAAGCCGAATCGGCGGCCTTGCGCGGGGCAACATTCCGCCAGTTGTTCTACCGCGGGCGGCGGCAGGTGCTGGCGCGATATCCCAACTTCGACGCGGCCGATCCGTACGGCGGCGGATGGGCCTACGCCGACGGCAAACCCGTGCCCATGTACCAGGACGTGCCGGGCGAGAATAAACGCACGTTGACCTACCGGCAGGCCGACACACGCCGGTGGGCGCGTCCCCAGGACGGCGAGGTGATGATCTTCCCGCGCTACAACTGGTGGAACAATATCGTCCGCATTCAATCCATCGACCCCGAGACGCGCACCATCGCGCTGGCGGCCGATTGTTCGTATGCCGTACGTCCCGGAGACCGCTACTACGTGCAGGGAATGCTGGAGGAACTCGACGCACCGGGCGAGTGGTATCTGGATCGCGAGGCCGGGGCGCTCTACTTCTGGCCCCCCGATGACGCGCGCGAACGTGTCTCGGTGGAGACGCCGCGCCTGCGCACCATCCTGGAACTGGGCGCGGGGACGGCGTGGGTAACGTTTCGCGGTTTCACCTTCGAGGAGAGCGCAGGGACCGCAATCTCGCTCACCGGCACGACCCATTGCCTGATTGCCGGCAGCACCGTCCGCAACGCCGGGGACTATCGCGGCAATGGCGTCGCGGTGAACGGCGGCACGGGCAACGGGGTCGCCGGCAACGACATCTACGAGGTCGGCGCCAGCGGGATCGCCATCTCCGGCGGCGACCGTGCGACCCTGACGGCGGCGGGGAATTACGCCGACAACAATTACATTCATCACACCGGAGTCTTCTACAAACAGGGCGTGGGCATCGTCTTGAACGGGGTGGGCAACCGCGCTTCCCACAACCTGATTCACGACACGCCGCGCATGGCGATAGAGTTCAGCGGGAACAACCTGCTGATCGAATACAACCACATGCGGCACACCAGCCTGGAGACCGAAGATACGGGCGTGGTGTACACCGGCGGACGCGACTGGATTTCGTCGCGCGGCACCACGATCCGCTACAACTACATGCACGACAGCCTGGGGTTCGGCTTCGAAAACGGCAAATGGGTGACTCCGCATTTCTCCTGGGGCGTATACCTGGACGACAACACCGGCGGGGTGGACGTGATCGGCAACATCGTGGCCCGGGCCTGGCGCGGCCTGATTCACCTGCACAACGGGCGCGACAACCGCGTCGAAAACAACGTCTTCGTGGACGGGAAACTGCAGCAGGCGGAGTTCGACGGATGGACGGATACCAGCCGCATGTGGCTGGATCATCTGCCTACCATGATCGCCGGGTACAACTCGGTGAAGGACCAGGCGGCGTGGAAGGGGATGCGGAACATGGACGTGGATCCTCTGCACGCGGTTCTGCCCGGCGGGCTGATCATGAGCGGCAACGTGTTCCAGCGGAACATCGTGTACTGGAGCGACCCGGCGTCCAGGCTGTTTTCCAGCCGCAACCTGCCGCTCGACCGCAACCGGTGGGAGAAGAACCTGTACTGGAACGGCGGAACGCCCATGAAGATTGCGCTGGGCGGCAAGTTGGGGGAGTTGGATTTCGATGCGTGGCGGAAGGCCGGCCAGGATGCCGGGTCGGCCGTCGCGGATCCGTTGTTTGTGAATGCCGCCAAGGACGATTACCGGCTGCGCGCGGACTCTCCGGCGGCGGCGTTGGGATTCGAGCGTATCCCGGTGGAGAAGATCGGGCCGTATAAAGACGAATTGCGCGCGACCTGGCCGATCGTGGAAGCACGCGGCGCGCGGGAACGGAAGTAGCCGCGTTGTGGCGCACGCACTCCTACGTGCCGCATCCCGACTCATCGGGATGCCCGGCGGTTCGAGACCCCTAAGGCAAGCTGGCTAAATCACCTCGTACAATTCCCTCTAGAAATCCCGCCCAATCCCCGATATGGGAGCCAGGGCCTCTATGCCTGAAGAACTCAGCCCGGAGATGTACAGGGTGGTGCTGGAGAGTTTGCCGACCGGGGTCTATCTGGTTGACCGCGACCGGCGTATCCTCCTGTGGAACAGTGGCGCCGAGAAGCTTACGGGCTACCTGCGGCAGGAAGTCATCGGGCGCGCGTGCCGGGACGATCTGCTGATGCATTGCGACGAAAACCAGTCTTGCCTGTGCGGCGCCGGCTGCCCGCTGCTGCAGACCATGCACGACGGCCATCCCAGGGCGGCGGAAGTTTTTCTGCTACATAAAGATGGACAGCGTGTACCCGTGACGGTCTGCGCCGTTCCGGTTCGTAACGAGGACGGCGCCATCATCGGCGCGGTGGAGTGCTTCGACAAGCGCACGATTCTCCCCGCCGCGGACCCCATTCTCCACAAGTTGAGCGTCGAGGCTTCGCTCGATGAGCTGACCGGGTTACCCGACCACCCGGCGACTCTCGCCCGGCTGCGCGCATACCTGGACAGCTACGCGGCCACGCCGGTTCCCTTCGGCGTCGCCAGCATCGCGGTCGATACGCTGAGTTTGTTACGCCATGAGGACGGCCGCAACGCCGTGAATGCGGTACTCTACGCCACCGGGCAGACCCTCGCAAACATTCTGGGCCCGAACGACATGATCGGCCGTTGGTCGGAGGATCGATTCCTGGCGGTGTTGACGGGTTGCACGGTTCCGAGCCTGCTTAGGGCGGCAAATCTGATGAAGCGGTTGGTACACGCGGCGGGCGTCCCTTGGTGGGGGGATCGGCTCTCGGTCACCTTATCGGTGGGCGGCACCATGGTACGGCCCGGCGACACGCCGGAAGAACTCGTCGGCCGCGCCGATGCGGCACTCGAAAGTAACTTTCCACTGTTAGAGGATTCTGTCGTGGTGGTCTGAAGAAACACGATATCGCGCAAGAGGGGCTATGTTTTCGATTATCGGGATCTTGGTGGTATTCGGAGCTATCGTCAGCGGCTACGTGATGGAAAAGGGTAACCTGGCTGTGTTGATGCAGCCGGCCGAACTGATCATTATCGGCGGCGCGGCGGCAGGCACGGTATTGATCGGCAATCCGCCGCACATTCTGAAAGCGATCGTGGGAGGCATCGCCGGCGTATTCAAAGGGTCGGGCTATACCCGGCAGAAATACCTGGACTCGCTGAAGATGCTCTACGACCTGTTCAACCTGGCGCGTTCGGGCGGCCTGGCGGCCATCGAAACGGATATCGAGGATCCGTCCAAGAGCAAAGTCCTCAGCGCGTATCCACAGATCATGAACGACCACCACATCGGCCGCTTCATCTGCGATACCTTGCGGACCGCATCGGCGAGCGTGCTGGAACCGTACGATATCGACCAGATGATGGAAACGGACATGGACGTGCATCATCACGATTCCAGCCAGCCGGTGGAGGCCCTGAGCACCATGGCGGATTCGCTGCCCGGCCTGGGAATCGTAGCGGCCGTGCTGGGCGTGGTCATCACCATGGGCGCGCTGGGCGGTCCTCCGGAGGAGATCGGTCACAAGGTGGCGGCCGCCCTGGTGGGCACATTTCTCGGCATTTTGCTGTGCTACGGGCTGATGGGACCGATCGCCACGAACATGGCGAAAACCGCCGACGAGGAGCATTCCTACTACGGCGTCCTGCGGGTTTGCATGATGACGTTCATCAAGGGAGTGCCCCCGATCATGGCGGTCGAGGTCGGCCGCCGCGCCGTTCCCGGGCATGTGCGGCCCACCTATCAGGAACTGAACCGACTCTGCCGAAACAAGGGACAGGCATCGGGAAGCGGTTCGGCTGTCGCCGCGTAGAGGCGCGATCCCATGGCGCATACCGGTCCAATCATCATCGTCAAGAAGAAGGTTGCCCATGCCGGCCACCACGGCGGCGCCTGGAAGGTAGCTTACGCCGACTTCGTCACCGCCATGATGGCTCTGTTCATCGTGCTGTGGCTGCTCAACAGCAGCAAGCAGATCCGGGTGGCCGTGGGCGGATATTTTAAGGACCCCAACGGCGTTTCCAAAAAAGTGGGCAACGGGCAGACCGGTTCGGGCGAGAATTTCATCGTCACCAAGGATAATCTGGATCAGATCAAGGACGAACTGGAAAAGACCATCAGGAAGGAGAACATTTCCCAGAAACTCCTGAACCAGATCGAGATTACGATTACCGCCGAAGGCCTTCGCATCGAGTTGATGGAGACCGACAAAGGGGCGTTCTTCCCCGTCGGAGTCTCGGAGCCCAACGCCGAGGCCCTCGATATCCTCTCCTTGCTGGCGGCGGAACTGGGTAAGCTTCCGAACCAACTTTCCATCGAGGGTCACACCGACGCCAAGCCCTACGCCACCAGCGGCAATTACAGTAACTGGGAACTCTCGGCCGATCGCGCCAACGCCGCGCGCCGTGTGATGCAGGAGCACGGGTTGGGTCCCAGCCAGGTCACGCAAGTCCGCGGTTATGCGGACCAGCGCCTGCGCAAGCCCAAGGAACCCGAAGACGCCTCCAACCGCCGCATCACGATCATCGTACACTACCTGGTGAAGCCCGGCTCCGACGAGGAGGACAAGACCGCCGCCAAGGAAGTTCCGTTACAGGCGCCCGGCGGGAGTCACCCGGCCAAGTAGCGGCTCAGCCATTCCAGAGCGCCCGCCGAATCGGTGAACGCCCCATCCAACTGCGCCTCGAATGCGGCCCTGACAACCCGGCCGATGTGCGGACCCGGATTGCCGTTGAAGTACGGAATCACGTGACGGCCTAAGATCAGCGGCTGCTCGGGAGCCGCCTCCACCCGCAGGTCCGCCGCCATCCGCCTCATGCGCCCGGCCGCTTCCGGCAACCCTTCCGGCAATGGTGGACGCCCGGACGCATCGGCTTCAATCAGTAGAACCAGTTCGCGGATATTGGCAGGCGCCAGGCGAGTCGCCAGCCGCCGGGCGGTTCTGGCGGGTGTATCTTCAGCCCGAAAATCTTGATGCGCCAGATGGTTTTCCACCAGCGGAACCACCCGCTCGACGATCTCCGATTTGATCCCCACACTCTCCAGAAAGAGCTTTGCCTTGGGCCCGGAAGCCTTCTCGTGCCCGTAGGAAGTCCAGCGGACGGCGCCGCGGACCTCGCGCAGTTCGGTGGTGCCGGCTTTGGCCAGATCGTGAGTCAGCGCCGCCATCATAAGGACACACCGTTCGAAGTCGTCCAACCCTTCCCGAATGGCGATGCGGGCCGCGGCGTCCACAACGTGCATGGTGTGTACGGCAACATCGCCCTCCGGGTGCCACTTAGGGTCCTGCGGAACGGCTTGCAGGCTTGCCAGTGGAGGAAAGTTCGGGAGCCAGCCGGTGGCGTCCAGGTATCCGATCAACCTGCCGGGACGCACCGACTTGGTCGCCCACTTCATGAATTCTTCGCAGATGCGCTCTTTGGGCAGGGTGTGGAATTCACCGGCGATCGAGCGGCAAACGCCGGCGGTATCGGGATCGACATCCAGGTCGAACCGGCAGGCGAACTGCGCGCCCCGCAGCACTCGTAATGGATCTTCCCTGAATGCGGCGCTGGTCGCGCGGAGCACCTTGTTGCGCAAGTCTTCCCGCCCACCGAAGTGATCGTGAAGTACTCCGCGAATCGGATCGTACGCCATGGAGTTGATGGTGAAATCCCGCCTGGACGCCGCCTCGGCGATGGTCATCGCGGGTTCGCAATGCGCATAGAAGTCGCGATGCGTCAGACCGATCTTACTGTCGCGGCGGGGAATGCTGAAGTCGCATTGAAACCCCGCGGGACTGCGGAACTTGACGACGCCGAAAGCCTGGCCCACAAGGTCCACACGGCCCCGGGTCCCCAGGAACTCGGCGAGTTCGGCGAAGCTTACGCCATAGACTTCGAGATCCAGATCGTTGGCCTCGACGCCCAACAGGGCATCTCGAACCGACCCTCCCACAAGCAAGGAAGGATAGCCCGCGGAACTCAGATCCTCGAGAATCCGCAGGAATCCCTCCGGCAGGGTCACCAGGTCCGGCATGTGGTACGTCGTGTTAGCTTCGGGTTGGTTGAACGGTTCCGTGGTCATGGCGCTCGCCGGCGTCAATCCTGCCGTAGGTCAATCCTGCCGTAAGATAGCACGACAGGCGGTGGTTAGTGTACGCTAGGGAAAACTCGGATGAAATGCCAACCGATCCACCTTTGGCGGCTTAGGGCGCGTTCCGAAATAACCGTGCCAACCGCTCCCTGACAGTCGCGGCTCTGTTGCGCTTCGGAGCCGGGACCGGCTGGAAGCGGTAGCCGGTAAGTGAGCTGATTATTTCCCGACGAGCACTCATGCGCGTGACAGGCGTCTCTCCACTTCCTTCCAGTGATCGCCGGGTTTGCCGGCGAGCGTCATCCAGTCGCCCGTCGGCGCGGCACCTTTGTTCGAGAGCTCAATGGCGGCGGCGACCACTTCCTGCCGATGGGCGGAGAGTCCGGTCAGCGACTTCAAGAACGACACCAGGCGCGCCACGTGCGATCGGAAAACGCCGCTGGTAGCGGTGTGGCCTTGCGACAGGAATGCCAGCAGGGCGACGACTGTGGAGATGGCCCGAGATTCGCGATCCCGTCCAGGCATGCCGCCATCCGCATCCATGCGGGAGGCGAGAGCGAGCAGCATGTCCTCGGCAGTTTCCGCCTGGCCAGCGGCCTCTGCCGACGCCTCTGCAGGCGGCCTTCGCCGGGAGAACTGTTCGCGGATGCGGCTGAATATTTGCGAACCCTCGAGCATCGGCGCCAAGACGGCGCGTGACACGGTTGGCATGGCGGTCATGGTCATAGTCGCAGGGTTCATCGTGAACGCCGCAGACGGCAGAGCGCCGGGCGAAGGCATCCCCTGGGTGACCGGTTGAAAGTACGCTCCAAATGCCGTGTCCTGCGCCATGCCGACGGGGACCACGCGGGTCTTGGGCAACTCGCCGGGACTGTCGCCCGCGCGCTTCACCACAGCTACCAGCGACATTGCGCGGCTGGCCAACTGGTAAGTCCGGCTCAGTTCCAGCAGTCGCTGCGCGACGCGGTTCTGCTGGCGCTTCTCCAGCGGCGCCCAGGCGTCGGCGCTGGGGTAACGGCTCTCCCAATCGGTGATCAGGCGCGCGCCCTGCAGCAGCCGCACGGTTTCCGCGATGTCGCTTTCACTGAAGGCGACGGGCAGGCTCAACTGTCCGCCTTGCCAGTTCAGCTCGATGGGCGCATCTCCGGTTTCGCCGAACAGCAGCACCGGCGTACCGCGGTAGACGAACGATGGCGGCTCCGGTTGGACATTCACGCCGGCCTTGAGCCCGCAAGCCAGCGGCCGCCCCACGGAGGCGAACAGATCGACGGCTGCGAGGTCCACGCGCTCGCGCGGGGTGAGGAAGCGGCTAACACCACCGGTTTCCCGGGCCAGCAGCGCCAGGAACCGGTCCTGGCTGGCGCTACCGATTCCCAGGCAATGCAATCGGACGCCCGCCGACCTGGCATCGGCGAGAATCTTTTCAGTGCCGGCGACCTGCCCGTCGGTGAGGATCAGAATGTCGCCGTCCGCGCCTTCGAGCAAGCTGGCGGCTGCCACAAAACCCTGAACCAGTTCGGTACCTCCCCGCGCTTCGATATGCGTCAGGAAGGCGTGCGCCCGGTCGCGAAATTCCCGGGTGCCGGGGACCAGTTTCGGCTGGAACGCCGACACCTCGTTGTCGAATGCGACCAGACCGAAGAAGTCCTTTTCGGAGAGCACGCCCAGGCAGGCGTCAATCGCTTTGCGGGCCTGCGAAATGGGCTCGCCCTGCATGGATCCCGACCGGTCGAGCAGAATCACCACGCGCTGCGGCGCTTCGCTGGGGACTCCGAAACTGGACGAGGGCACGACTGCGGCGAAGTGTCCGTTGCCGCTCTTGTCGCGGCCGGCGAGCACCTGGGGCGCCACGGATTGGAAGCGCGCGTCGAGCACCAGGTCGCGGTTGGGGACATCTTTCTCCGCAGCCAGGGCAACGCGCACCGAGCGTCCGCCGTTCTGCTTCACGCGCACGGCATGAGACGGCGATCCGACTTCGTCCAGCACTAGTTGGCTGACCATCGTAAGCTCGAAACCGATCTGGTGTAGCACAGAGGCGTCCTCGCGAAACCTTGGAAGGATGACGTCGCCGAATTCGCCGGCCGGGAGTTCCAACTCGCCTTCTCCGGAAGCTGTCACCGCGGCTTTCGCGCGTGGATGGTAAGCCGGAGCCAGGGTGAAGGGAAAGCGGAAGCGGAAGCCGTCGTCGTGCAACTCCACTCCGCACAGCAACTCCAGATGGACGGTGACGGTCTCCTTCGGGCGGATATTTCCGACCGTGAGATTCACCACGCCGTCTCCATAGGAGCGCGCCAGGGCGGAGAGCGAACCTCGGGCGATCCCCTCCTCATAGGCCTTGACCGCCTCTTCGGTTTCCTTCAGTTCCGAGTGGGTTTCGAAACCTTCGCCGGTGATGCGGAAGCTGCGCAAGGCCGCGTCGCGGGGAAGGGGAAACGAGTAGATGACCTCAAGCGGCTGGCTTTCCTCGGAGCGGAATACGTGCTGCACCGTCAGGCGGGCTCCGGCCGGCAAGACCTGGCCGGTGAGCCATAACCGCTGCATGGAAAGATTTAACGCTTCCCCGGTGGCTGCAACTAATGGTGTGAAACTGGCTGCCGTGCTCATTGGCGATTCCTCCTTGATTCGGGACTCTCCGGCTCCCTCAACCGCGACGCGAATTCGTCGATCGCGGCGCGAATCTGTTTCGTACGCCAGGGACTCAGGTCGCCGCGCACCCAGACCATGACGTCGTTCTGGATAATGTGCTGCCACCAGGGCGATGGCGCCGTGCGCTCCGCCGGGACGCCGGCCAGATGGTTGGCGATTTCGGTCAGCATGCGGCCTTCGCCCTGGAGTTGTTTGATTTTCTCCAAGCGCGCCAGGTGCTCCGTGCTGTAGACCGCGCTACGGCCCGACTTCACCGGCCCATCGAGAAGGCCGCGGGCAATATAAAAGCGGATGGTCCGCGCCGGTATGCCCGATTCCTCCGAGAGTTCGGCAAGCGTCCTGGAGTTGCTCATATCTGCATCCAGGGTACGTCAAGATATTGACACTGTCAAGTACTGTTAGGTTTGCCGGCGTGGGGCAGGATGGTATTCTGCGGCCGAGTGGCACTCGGCCTGCCGACCAGTTTGCCAATGCCGCCCAGGCCGAGTGCCACTCGGCCGCAGGTTGCCAACCTGCCCCACATAAGGCGGGTTACTTTTTGGTCTGAAAGTGCATGTCCATGAACTTCAGGTACTGGTCCCAATCGGCGGGCAGCGAGCCGTGGCCGCCGGAGTGCATGAAATAGCCGATGTCGTGGAGAATTGGCGTCCCGGCGGGCGGCCACTGGTCGGTGTCCAGGCCCTGCTTGCCGAAAAGTTTGTAGACCGGAGCGGCGGCCACTGCGGCCAGAAATTCGCCTTTGGGGTCAGACCAGTAATCCGTGTCGCCGGTCTGCAGTAGCACGGGACGCGGCGCCATCAGGGCTACCAGCATGTGTGCATCGACCGGGAGTTTGTCCACGTGCTGGGCGTACTTGGCGTAGTTGGCGCAGAATTGATAGGGATAGCGCGTGGGCGCGGTCAGATGGGCGATGGTCTCGCCGTAATCGCGCCGGCTGAGGGCGGCGCCGCCTTCGCCGGAACAACTGGCGATCACCATGGCGAAGCGCGGATCGTGCGCGCCGGCCCACATCACCGTCTTGCCGAGCCGCGATACGCCGAAAATGGCGACTCGTTTGGCGTCCACGCCGGCGTCGGTTTCCAGGTAATCGAGGGCGCGGCTGAGTCCCCAGGCCCATGCGGAGATGGCGCCCCACTCGTCGGGGGCGGGCTCGGTTTGCCCCGGTTTCAGGTACAGCTTGCGCACGCCGAGCGACACGCCGCCGAGGAAATCCGGGTCGATGTCGCCGTAGTATACGGTGGCGAAACCATACCCGCGCGCCAGCACCGGCTCGGGGTTCAAGCGAAAGAATCCGCCGCCGGCCGCCGCGGGGACGCGCTTCTTGTCTTTGCTCCACACTTCGCCTTGCTGAACGCCGGCGTCCGACACCGAGGTCGAATTCGGCGCGAAGCTGATATTCAGGACCACGGGCACCGGCTTCTGCGCACCCGCGGGCAGGTACAGCAGCAGGTCCATCTTGGGACCGGCCTTGTCCTTGGAAAAGTAAATGGTCACCTGGCGCCTCGTGGCCTTGCCGTCGAGAGCGGGAGTGCCCTTGTCGAAGACATCGAAGCTCATGTCGGCCGGCCGCCCCGGCGTGCGCCCATATTCGTTTTCTTCGAACAGCCGTAGGATCTCGGGACGCCGTCTGGCGGTCCAGGTCTTGGCGTCGCGGACCGGCTTGCCGTCGGCCATGATGAGCGGGTCGGGCAGCGTGTAAGTTCCAACTTTGGACTCCTCATAGTTGACCGGGATGCCGGCCACTTCAGCTCGCAGGCCGGCCTTCGGGTCGGCTTTCGGAGTGGGAGGAGGAGCCTGCTGCGCGACGGCAGCGGTGCAGATCAGAAAGGCAGATAGGATTCGCGACAACATTATTTATTCTCCAAAGATATGATGCTCACCGGGCCGAGCAGACCCGATTCGGGCGGCGCTTGAACCCCGCCGCGTCCGGGGAATGTGGGAACCGGCGGCAGGACGCGCTTCTCTACCGGTACCGACCGGTCGCCGATCTGCCGGTTGGTCCACTGGTTGGTAACCTTGATCTCCACGCGGTTTGGTCCCGGTTTCAGCGCGGCCGTGACGTCCACCCGGTAGGGCGCGTGCCATACGGTCCCCACAGCCGTGCCGTTGACGGACACTTCGGCGAGATCTTTCGCGGCGCCCAGGTCGAGCCACAATTTCGCACCCGGCTTGAACCACGCCGCCGGCGCCTGGACAGTCTTGGTGTAAGTGGCGGTTCCCGAGAAGTACTTCACGCCGTCGTCGGCATTGGCAGTCCACGGTTCCAGCTTGGCGAGTTGTAACTTCGCGGGAGCGCCCAGGTTGGGCGGGAAGGCCACATCCCATGCGCCGCTCAGCGTCGCCAGCGTAGTGGCCGCGGGCCGAGGAACGCTGCGGGCGGGCGATGCGGTTGCGTGGCGGAACACCACGAACAGGCTCTCGCGCTCGGCGAGGTGCAAGGGGACGCGCGTCCGTCCATCGGCGATAGCGAAGTCCGCCGGTTCAATGGCGCCCGAGTCCGGATGCCACAACTCGGCCTCTTTGCCTGAGACGCGGAAGCGCGCCTCAGTGTCGAGCGGCTGGTCGGTGTGGTTGACCACGAAGTAAATGTCGGTGTCGCCCGCGCGGCGATGGGTCCACTGCACGTCGCTATCGAGCGGACGGCTATATTCGAAATCCCGGGCCACGCCGAGTTGCGCCAGCACCAGCGCCGGGGGCACGCCCCAGAAGACTTTGCCTTTGCCGTAGACCCGCTGGGTGCGGCTGACGCCATCCAGGTCGCCCCAGATCTCGGCGGCCAGGGCCAGCAGTTCGCGATCGGCATTGGGATAGCCAGCCAGGCCGGGGCACCGCACGGGTTTCGGACCCAGCACGGCGGCGCCGCCCGCCACCAAACCGCGGATCTTGCGCAGCACGGGGAGCGTCATGCGGTCGATCTCGGGGAGCACCAGCAGGCGATAGCTCATGCCATCGGGCAGTTCCAGGCGGCCATCGTCTTTGACGAACATGCGATTGAGCACGACGTCGGCGTTGACGTAATCGAAGTCGTAACCCTCGGGCGGGGCAGGCTTGAGGCCATTGCCCCAGAACGGCATGGTGGAGGGCGCGCCTTCGTTGAGCAGGTACGCCAGGTCGGCGGTGAAGAGCCCCTGCTGCAGCAGGTACGAGTTACGCGCCACGTAAGTCATGTAGGGCTTGGCCTGCTCGGCCCAGGTGATGTTGCGATTAATGTGCGTGCCCACCATGGTGTTGCCGGGCTTGGTATCGAGCGGCTGGTGCGCCGAGGTGTGGAACACGAAGCGGTTGACGCCCTGCGCCATCCAATAGTCGCCTACGCGCTTCAAGGTCAGCGGCGATTCGTACCCGCCGCCGGTGAACGACTCGGTGGCCACCAGTTTCTTACCGTAGGCGTGCGACGCCGAAGCCGCCCCGCGCACATCCACGTAGTACATCATCTCGGGATGCAGCGCGTGGACCCAGAACTCGCCCATGGGGACGTCCACTTTGCTCTTGTTCAGCAGCGAATCCTCGGCGATCTCCAGCGACACGCCGGACGCTTCGGCATAGATTCCCATGCCGCGCTGGCGCAGTAACTCAGCCATGGTGCCCCAGTGATTGTCGGCGAACATGTCGGCCAAGGTGCGGCGGTAGTCCCACAGGAAGCGGTCGCTCACGTCGGAGCTCTCCACCACGCGGCCGGCCATGGTGGGAAGGAAAGGCGTGGGATCGTACCCGCGGCGCTTGCGGAACTCGCTCACCATTTCGTCGGTCCAGTTCTGCATGCCGGCTTCCCAGCTATCCATCATCATGTACTGCAGGCTCTTGCCGACGAGCGGTCCCAGGGCCTTCGCCAACGGGTCGAAGTACCCGTGGAAGTACTCTTCGACGTGCTGGCGGCTCAGTTTGTCGGCCTCATAGCCCAAACCGGAAGGAGGCGCGGGGCGGTTCTTGGCGCCGGTCAGCGAGTAACCCAGGCGCAGGATGGTCCACTTACCGGATGGGACATCCCAGGTTAGTGTGCCGTCCTTAGTCATCTTACCCGTCAAGTCGATGACGTCGGCGTGGCGGATGGCGGACGCCGTGGGCACCATGGGCGTGGGCACGGATTCGTATTCGAAGAGGAAGCTGAAGCCGGCTTTCTCCTCCCAGCGATTGACGCGCGCGCCGGAATGCAGCACGGCTTCCGTCAGCACATACTGCTGCGCCGGTTGCGAGGGAACCTGGCTCATCACCGTGGCCGGAGTGAACGGCCCGCCGGTAAGCTCGATGCGGAAGAATCGCGCCGTGGTTTGCGGGAACGCGAAAGTGCGAACCACGCCGCCGCGGTAAAGCTGTGCGCCGGGAAGCGTGACGAGGGTGCGGAAGTTGACGCCATCGTCGCCCGCCACCACGCGTCCGAAGGGGATGCCGCCGCGTCCGCCGATGGTGATAGCGCGTGCCGCGTAGGGCTGTGGAAACTCGTACTGCAGCCACGCCGCGCCGCCTTCGCCGGGAGCCTTGATAGTAAGTGAAGTATTGAGGTCGTCATCCAGCAAGGCGGTGGCGTCGATGGGCCCGGCGTTAGTGGTGGCCACCGGGTGCAGTGCCGCCATGTCGGTCTCTTCGGCCGGGGTGCGATAGGCCAGCACCACGCTATCGCCGTAGTAAGTGGGATCGGGCGGCGCTCCGCCGCGTCCACCTCCGCCGGTCGCGAGGTTGCGGATGGGGCCGTTGTTGGAGGGCGGCTGCGGCAATTTCGCGGCGAAACTCCGCGGACCTTCGACGGCGGTTTCGCTCCACACCACCTTCTTCATGGCCTGTTCTGGCTTGACCCAAGGACCGCCGGTCTCGCTCCAGCCGGCCGAGCTGAAGATGGACATCTCGAGTCCCAGGCGCTGCGCCTCGGTGGCGGCGTGATGCACTGCGTCGAGCCATTCCGGGCTGGCGAAGAGAATCTTCGGGTCCACGGTCTGGCCACCGCCGCTGGCGACATCGGCCAGCATGAAGCCGCCGATTCCGGAGCGCTTCATCCATTCGAGATCCTTGGTGATGCCGTCCTTGGTGACATTGCCGTTGGTCCAATGCCACCACGTTCGGGGTTTGGCGGAATCCGGCGGATTCTGAAAGCCCTGACGCAGCGGGTCGGGGGAAGTTTGGGCCAGCAGCGCCACGATTCCGGCTGCGGCCGCCAAGGGGAATATGGCGAGTCGGTATCCTTTAATTCGCACGGCGAACCAAGTATATATCCATTGCAAGCCGGTGCGGCTCGCCGCTCGCCCAGGTGCGGACGGGGTGAAGCGGGCGCGGCGGTACTGGCGTTCGGCCTGGGCCTGGTAGCAAAGGATGACGGTCACACCGTTGGACTGGCGGACGATGCGGAGCTCATAGGGGTGAAGGGGCGATCGTTGGTGTCGAGAGTTTGGTTGAGGCAGGAGGTGAAGATGCCGGATTCGACGCGGGCGGCGCGGAACATGGACTGTGGGGCGACGGCCATGCGAGGGATAATAGAGGCCATGGCTACGCAACCGGTTTGCCCGAAGTGCGGCGGCTTGGGATTCATCATCGTGGAGGGCGCCAGTCTCTCCGGAGCCAAGCCTTGCGATTGCCGGTCGCAGCATCGCGCCGAACGGCTGGAAGAACGCGCGCAGATCCCGCCTCTCTATCGCCAGGCGTCGTTCGAAAATTTCAGCGTGCGGCCGGAGAATCCCATCGCCAGGCAGGAATTGACCACCGTGCTGCTGGCGGTGAAAAACTACGTCCGCGATTTCCCCAACGAGTCGCGGCCCGGCCTGCTTCTCATCGGTGAGCCGGGGACCGGGAAAACGCACTTGGCCGTCGCCGCCCTGCGCAAGATTATCGAGAAGGGATTCGAGAGCCTCTACAACGACTATCAGGGGCTGCTGAACAGCATCAAGTCGGGCTACGACGCGGCGTCGGATTCCTCCGACCGCGAGGCCTACCGCGCGGCGCTCGATATCGACGTGCTGCTGCTGGACGACCTCGGCGCACACCGCGTAACCGGGTGGGTGGAGGATACCGTGACGTCCATCATCACCCACCGCTGCAACAACCGGAAGCCTCTGATCGCCACCACCAACCTGCCCGATAGCGACGCCGGCAGCGCCATAGTGCAAAAGGGGCCGGTGGGCATGGAGTACCGTAGGACCCTGGCCGAGCATATCGGCGCGCGCGCACGGTCGCGCCTGTTTGAAATGTGTACGGTGATCCGCATGCCGCTGGTGGAGGATTACCGCATTCGAAAGGCCAAGACCTTTTGATGCGCCCGGCGACACGCGCTTTCCTTCCGCTTCTCTGGCTGTGTGCCGCCGCCATCGCCCGCCCCGCCGGCGAGCCTCCCGAATTTGTGCAGGCCGTCGAGTTCCCGTATTACCGCTGCCCGCGCTATCTGTGGGAACGCGAACTGGTGGCGCTCAAAAACATCGGCGTGCGCACGGTGGAGTTCTCCATCCCGTGGAACTGGCACCAGTCGCCCTCCGGGGATTTCGATTTCAGCGGCAGCACCAACCCGCGGCGCGATCTGACGGCGCTCATCCGGCTGCTGCGGCGGCTGGGATTGCGCGCCTGGGTGCGCCCCATGCCTCCGGTGGATCGCTGGCCGGGTTTCGGCACGCCTGCGGGCGCCGCCGAGCCCCAGCGCGAGAAATGGATCGCCGCGCTCGAAGGTTTGCTCGCCACGCAGACGGCCAGTCATGGCGGTCCCATCGCGTGGGTCGATCCGGTAGCCGAAGGCCGCCGCCTGGCGGTGGATGCAGCGCCGCCCCCGGCCCAGTTCGCGCTGGTTTCAGCCACCGATCCGGCAGCCCTGGCGCTCAGCCGTGCGGCGCTTTTCAATGCGGCCGGAGCGCTGTTGTGGACCGATGTCGTCGATACCCTCGATCCTGACGGTTGGGATACCGAGCCGGGAGACGCATTTCGTGCCGGCGCGGCGGGGTTTCCCGGAGAGCGGCATGCCGGCGGGTCCGCTCTGCGCCGCAGTACCGCGCTGCTGCGAAACTGGGCGCCCATTTTGCCCGAACTGCAGCGCGTCCCGCCGACCAAGCCGGCGGTTAGCCAATTGGCCGACGGCGTCACCATCACGGAGTTGACGTCGCCCGCCGCCTCGGCGGTGAGCATCACCAATACCAGCGCCAAGCCTTTTCTCGACGATGTACGAATTGTGGAGCCTTCCACGAAACGCGTGGTGACCGTTCCCCGCGTCTCCGTGCCCGCCGGCCAGTCGCTGTGGCTGCCGGTGGAAGTTTCTCTCTCCCCGGCCGGCTTGTGCCACGAGTGCTCGAACTTTTCCAAGGCCGAGACCGTCATGTTCGCCACCGCCGAGCTGTTGTCCATTGAATTCGAGAATGGGACTCTGGGGCTGGAATTCGCCGCACCCGAGGCAGGAACGGTGGTTCTGCAACTGGCGCGCAAGCCGGTGGGGCCGTACCTGGCCGCGGGCATCCCAAAGCCGTTCGAATGGGACGATCAGACCCTGCGCGCGCGTCTTCCCATCCCCGCCAGTTCAGCGCCCGGCAACCGCGTACACGTGGTACTGGCCGTCGAGGCGCCCCGCACGTCGGCCTTCTTCAACGACGCTAAACGGCTGATCGTGGGGCAGAAGAATGTGGTCTCGACGGCCTATTCGCCGGATTCCGTAGCGGCGCGCTCGCGGCTGCGCCTGCCGGACGGGTACAGCGCCAAGGCCACGGTGAAATCGCCCAGCGAGATCGACTACGAAGTGACTGTGCCGGCGGAGAGCGTCGCCGGGGACACGGTGATGTTCGGGCTGGAGGCGGACGGCGTGCTGCTGAGCCGCGCGTTTCTACAGCTATTTCCGCCGGTCTCGGTGACCTTGCGGGATGCCCTCCGGATTCACGTAGGCCAGCACGAATTGACGCCCGACCCTCCCGTGGTTTCCATCGAGCCTAAAGGCGGCACGAATCTGGACTTGACCGTGCACAACAACTGGCCGGCCATCCGCACGTTCCGTCTGGAGGCGGCCGGCGAGGGGCTGGACTTCTTCCCGGCCAAAACCGAAATCGCCGTGGGCGCGATGGCCGAGCGGAACGTGCCGCTGCGCGTCTTCGCCGCCGAGGGATCCGGCGCTCCAACCGGCCTGCGCGACTGGGTGCTGCGCGTCACCGGCGCCGCGGACCTGGAGCTGCCCATGCGCGCCGTACTGCTGCCCCGAGGTCGCACGGTGGCGTGGTCGGCGGACCTGGACGGCGATGGCTATTCCGAGTGGGTGCTGGAATCGGCGCGGGCGCGGGCGGTCTTCTCCGCCGGGGATGGCGGCCGGTGGACCGAATTCACGTGGAAAGACGGCAACGTCAACCTTCTGGGCGAGCGTGGAGCGTTTGCCGCCGCGGGCCGCGTGGACGTGCATGTAGCAGGCGATGCGCTGGAATTCAGCGGCAACGGTTGGACGCGGACAGTCCGGCTTTCGGAAGCGGCCGTGACCATAGAGCAGACCCCCGCCCTTTCGCCCGGAGGGCCGGTTCCCGCTAAGCAGGGCGCCGTGGAACTGACAGTCGAACGCGTGTCCGGCCAGAAGGCCGTCTACACGCTGAAGTAGACCACTCCCTTAGAAGCCGTGAAAGACTCCCCCGCACAAGATTGAGACGGTAGTACGTGGCGTGCGCCTCGTCGGCGCGCCAATTACTTCACGGCTTCTGACGGTCGGGGCTCCGTTCGGGGCCGCGCGGTTTGCCCGCGTTCGGTCATCCGCCGCCGGCTTTGGCTTTCGCCTCTTCGCCCCACGCCAGCGCATCCGGTCCCGAGAGTTGCAGAAACAGCTTGTAGGCCTCGCGCGCTTCCTGCGGCTTGCCGCTCTTCTCGGCCAGCAGCCCTTTCAAGTAATAGATGCGGGGGAAGTAGAACGTGGCAAACACGTTGGGCCCGGTCGGCGGAGGGACGGGATTGGCGCGCAGAAACGGCGCAGCCTCCTGGTAGCGGCCGGTCTCGATGAGCGACCAGGCGAGCATCACCGGAATGCCTTCGTCCACGGACGTGCGCGCGCCCTCGCCGTAGAGCTTCCGCAGAATCCCGTAGGCCGGCTGGTATTCCTTGTCGAGAAGCAAAGCGCCGGCCAACGCCAGGTCGCGCACCGGCGCCAGGGCGGGATTGGGAAACAGCTTCGCGGCGCGCGCGGTCCATTCCGCGGCGGGGGCCGGCGGCTGCGCCAGAAATAGCGCCACCACGGCGGTGGCCGACGTTTGCGCACCCGGCAAGCTAATGGCTTTTTGCGCAATCTGCGCGGCGGCGGCGCGGTCTCCCAGGAACAAATCCCACATGGCCAGTTCGGCATAGCAGCGCGCCGCGGTCTCATGCCGCGGACCGCTCTCGGCGGCGCGGGCGATCCCGAGCATCCGCTGGCACGCTTCCTTGCGGTGGCCGATGGTCCAGGTCCACTCGATGCGTTCGATATCCGCGACGCCGCTGGGATTTGCAGCCAGGGACTGCATGTAGCGCTCGTGGATTTCCGTCGAGCCCGGGATGTCGCCGGTCATTAGCCGGGCCATCGCGGCCTTGAACAGATCGGCGCCGTCCATGAACCGCGGGTCCTTCCGGTT
>Ga0181529_10001131_pt1 | contig 36048 bp, 31 predicted proteins | sample PEATcosm2014_Bin_36_FD_119763 | JGI IMG/M metagenome (GOLD analysis project Ga0181529, IMG submission 119763) | Peatland microbial communities from MTU Mesocosm Facility, Houghton, MI, USA - PEATcosm2014_Bin10_30_metaG | ecosystem: Environmental > Terrestrial > Soil > Wetlands > Peat | place... | reverse complement strand
TTCGTGCATGAGGAAGTCGAGCTCGAGGCTGGCGATGTCCTTGCCCGGCGTATAGAAATGAATCTCGCCGTCGAGATGGGTGCCGACATGGTTCGAGTGGGTGACCACCTGGCCGTTGGCGCCGTTGGGAGCAAGCCGCTTGAAGTACTGAACCTGGAGCGGAACATAGGTTGGCCAGGGCGGCGTGCCGACGCCGAGCGGGATCGTCAAATCGATAGGTTTCATGGATTGCTCCTCGATGAAGCCGGCGCCGCGCCGTAAGCCTCGGCGAAGGCGAGGACGGCGTCGCGGAAACAGTTCCGCGGCGGCTTGACGAGCCCGGCGCCGACCATGCCGACGCCCGGCTCTTTGTGAGCGATGCCGGTATTGACGACCGGCAGGATGCCGGTCTCGACGACCTTGCGGACGTCGACGCCAGTCGGCGAGCCGCGAAAATCGAGAGCCGGGATCTGGTAGGCGGCGTTCTCCGCCAACGTGATCTCGTACATACGGGTCGTGTAGGCGATGGCGTCCTGGGGGGAGCCGCCAACAAACTTCACGATCGCCGGCGCTGCGGCCATGCAGAAGCCGCCGATGCCCGCCGTCTCGGTGATCACGGAATCGCCGATGTCGGGCGCCGCGTCCTTGGCGGAATAGCCCGGCAGATAGAGGCCTTCCACCATCGACGCCGGACCGGTGAACCAGCGGTCGCCGAGACCGGAGATCTGGACGCCGAAGTCCGTGCCGTTGCGCGCCATGGCGACGATCATCGAGCTGCCCTTGACGTTGCGGGCGGCGTCGAGCGCGCACTTGCACGACGGCATCGACAGGTTGAGGAAGAAATGGTCGTTGGCGTTGAGGAACTCGAGGATACGCACAATCCGCTCGACCGGTTCGCCGAGCTGGACGAGCGTCGGCGCGAGCTCGCGGATGATCAGCGACGTGCCGGCGCGATTGCGGTTGTGGCCTTCGTCGCCCATCTGCAGCGCCTGGGCGATGACGCCCTTCATATCGATCGGGCCGTGCCGCTTCAGCGCCTTCTTCATGACGGGATAGAGTTCGGCCTCGATCCAGCGCAGGCGCTCGATCACCTCGTCGGAGAAGGCGCCGTAGCGTAAAACCTTGCCGAGCCCCTCATTGACGGTGCTGTAGGCGCGGTTGCCGAAAGCGACGTTCTCGAAAATCCACACCGGCATCTTCGCCGTGACGATGCCGGCCATCGGGCCGACGGCGCCGTAGGCGTGACAGGGCGCGAATGTGATGCGGCCGGAGCCGGCGAGCGCCTCGGCTTCGGCGCGGTCCTTCGCCAGGCCCTCGTAAATGAGCCCGCCGATCACGCCGCCCTTCATCGGGCCGCACATCCGCTCCCACGTCACCGGCGGCCCGGAATGGAGAACAGTGGTTGGCGTCATGCCGGGGATGACCTCGCCGGCGACGCCGATGTCGATCAGCGTCGGTTTGGCGGCGAGCAGAATGTCGACGGCCTTCTTGTTGGCCGCCTCGACGTCGATTTCGCTGTTGGCGATACGATCGAGCGCGGCAAGCACGACTTCGTCGCCGCCCGCCGGTGGTCGCCAGTCCACTTGCACGACCTCGGCGCCGACGGCGGCGAGGTTGTCGGCGAACGAAGCTAGGCCGAGATTGACGACCGACAACCGGCTCTTGAACAGCGCCGTCACCGGCTCGACGCGGGATTGCTCGGTCATCGCGCGCCTGCCTTTCTGCTCTTTCTGCGCGCCCCAATGCGCTCGAGAATCTTGGTCGCGAGCGCGCAAGCCTGGTGGTTTGAGGGCATGACGACGCAACCCGCCGCCTCGAGCTTCGCCTTCTGCTGCGCGAAGTTCTGTGGGTCGCCGGCGGTCCCGGTGATTGAAGCGAGAACCGGCAGATAGCCGCCGCGCTTGTGCGCAGCCTCTCGCATCGCCTCGACGGCGGGCGCGAACGCCCCCGCCGGATCCGGATGCGACCCATAGCCGATGACGACGTCGACCACGACGACCGCGATCCCACGGTCTTTACGTTCGGCCATCATCCGCTCGACGCGCGCGCTTGGGTCGATCATCGGATGCGGGCGGCCGACGGTGAAGGCGTCGTCGCCGAGGTCGACCACAGTGTGTCCGACAGAGCGACGCGGATCGGCGAGCACGAACTTGGGATCGGTCTGGTTGTTGGAATGAACGTCGCCAGTCGCGCGGTGCGCGACGATCCAGGCCTCGTCGGCGAGGGTGCCGCCGGTGAAGTAACCGCGCAGATAACGCTGCGACGGCGCGACGCGGCGCGTTTCACGTTTGACGATCGCCTCGATCTCGGTCTCGGGCGCCGAGAAGGCGCGCGGCGCGTAGCGCTTGCCCTTGGCCAGAGCGACGGCCATCGCGGCGGTCTCTTCGAGGTTGCCGGCGAAATGGACGACCGAATCGGTCCGGCGAGGCGCAGGCGTCGCGCCGACAAAGAACGCGACGGCGGGCTTGCCGGCGCGCTCGAGCGCCGCGACCACCTGCTCCGCCACGGCTTTCGCCGGCGGCTTGGAGATGATGACGATGACCTTGGTCTCGTCGTCGTCGGCGAGCGCTTCGATGCCCATCAGCGTCGTCGCGCCGCCCACGCGTTCATTCTTCAAGTCGCGTCCGCCAGCGCCGATCGCCTGGCTGACGCCCGATCCGGCGCGGTCGATGAGGCAAGTGACTTCTTGGATGCCCGTGCCCGAGGCTCCAATGACGCCGACCGGGCCGCGCTTGACGACGTTGGCGAAACAGAGCGGCATGCCGTTGACGATGGCGGTGCCGCAATCGGGGCCCATCAGCAGCAGACCCTTGCGACGGCTCATGGCCTTGAGGGCGATTTCGTCCTCGAGCGAGACGTTGTCGGAGAACAGCATGACGTGCAGGCCGCTCTCCAGCGCTTTTCGCGCTTCGCGCGCCGCGTAGGCGCCCGGCAAAGAGATGACGGCGAGATTCGCGTCGGTCTGATCTCGGAGCGCGGCGACGAGGCTCGTCGGCGCAGCGTTCGTCGCATCGCCAGTCGCCGGCTTCGCTTTGCGACTCAGCGCCTGCTTGGCCGCGGCGCGCGCCGCTTTGGCGCTTTCTGCCGACTCGCAATCGATGGCGATGACAAGATCGTTGGGCGTCGCCTCGGCGAGCGCGGCGGCGTCGAAGCCGAGCGACCGCAGCAGATCGAGGTTCATCGCCGTGCCCATGGCGACAGTTGCGTCATGCACGCCGGAGGTCTTCTTCACCTCCTGGCTCGTCAGCATGAGCAAGGCGGAGTCGTAGTACGACTCCTTTTCGACGAAGACCGTCTTCACTTCCGCGCCTCGGCGTTTGCCCTTGGCTGTCCAACCAGCGGGAAGGTCGACGCCTCGCCCGCTGTCCTCCGTAAATTGTCGTATACAAGACCGTATACGACGACAATGCGGTGTGCTGACGCAGGATGTTTGCACAGACGCGACGCCGCAGCCGGTCGCGTGGGTGCGCTGCGCCAAGCCTCAATCGCCGAGGCCTAGCGACGCCATTCGTGATGGGAGAGTTCGGCGGAGCGGGAAGGGCTGGCGAACGGCCGCGTCTCGCTACGAGAGCGGACAGATTGCTCTCGGGAAACACGCCAACGCCTCGCCTTGGGCGCGTTCAACAACGCCGACCGTTGTCGCCGCGCGGCTCGCGCGCCGGCGCCGTCAATTCAGTCTGCGCAGCTTTCGATCACGGCTTCTTGGCCGGCGTGGCGACTACCGACTGAGGCGCCTTGATCTGCGACGCCTTATAGGCCGAGACGTGAGCTTTCTGCTTTTCGGCCTTCGGCTTTTTAGCCTCCTTGTTGCTCCTGAGCTGACCTTTGGCCATTGCAACCTCCCACGGCTATCCAGCTTTCGCGACCTCAGGCGCGATCGCGCCATCGACTCTCGCGGTCGACTCGCGAATACGCCATGAAAGATCGTGGCCGCCTCATTTGCATTGCTCGCGGTCAAATCCACGGCGCGAACCCGCGCGCCGGCGCGCCGCGGACCGCTTCGTCGCAAGTGTGATCTACCCGCGCGTCGGCGGCGACACATTGTCGCTGCGAACAGGAGTCGGATCGGCGCCTGCCCCGCCTGTCGGCCTCCATAGCCGTCCTTCGCATGAGAGTGAATTCATCAATGCCATCCGACTTCTAACCTAGGCTCCCGAACGCGGCCGGATGGCGATTGGATCGAATGGGGCGTCGAATTGATCTGAGTCCAACGCCCTGCGCGACCCGACGCTACGTTTGACAACCTCAGCTGGAATTCATAACGCGCGTTTGAGCAAATCAAAGGGGACGCCGTGGCTCGACCGCGCCTATGCCGCCGTGTCGACGGCATGCCGAAGGCCACCTACTTCAAGCCGCGCGCGATTCCTTTGCGGGATTTGAGCGAGGCTCGCCTGTCCGTCGAAGGATACGAAGCGATACGATTGGCCGACCTCGAGGAATTGACGATGGAAAGCGCCGCGTCGCGAATGGGGGTCTCGCGCCACACCTTTGGCCGCATCCTCGCGGAAGGACGCAAAGCTGTGGCCGATGCGCTGGTTCACGGTCGCGCATTGCGCATCGCCGGCGGCGACTATGAAGTGAAACCCGCCGCCGTCCGGGATGGAAAAATCAAAAAGAGCTGAGCATCCAAGCTGCTAGGATTAGGAAACGCTGGCATGAACAGGACACTGATTGCGGTTCCCTCTTCCGCGCCGGGAGGAATCGACGCGCAGATCAGCGAACATTTCGGCCACTGCGAGATGTTCACGCTTGTCGAGATCGACGACGGACGCATCGCCAAGGTGGACTCTCTCACCGGCGTCGCCCACCAGCAGGGCGGCTGCATGGTTCCGGTTGATCTCTTGGCCGACCACGGGGTCAATGTCCTGATCGCCGGCAGAATGGGGATGCGGCCCCTCGTGGGTTTCAGCCAGGTTGGCATCGACGTCTACAAGAATGGCGGCGCCGCCAAAGTTGGCCAGGCGATTCAGGCATTCCTGGACGGAAGCATGGCCAAGTTCTCGCCCGAGTCCAGTTGCGCCAACCACGTCGAGGGCGGATGCCACAGCTAGCAATTCGCCGGATGCCGCCGGCCGCCGACCGCGTGCTGCGGCGTCACGAAATCTGAAGAAGGAACGGACAGATGTCTTCCACCGATCAACCATTCTCCGTGCTTGACGAGTCGGTTCTCGCGGCGATGGAGGTTCGCCACGATCCTTATGATTACGCGTTTGTCGAAAACGTCATGCCGGCCAGCATGAAGGATGAGATCATCGCCGATACGCCGGTGATTCCCCATCGCGGAACCTACGGCGTTCCCAGTCTTCGCTACGGCCCCAAGTTCGACGCCGTGCTCAAAGACCTCCTGAATCCGCGCTTTCGCAAACTGGTCGAGCAGAAGTTCGGCGTCGATCTGAGCAAGGGCTATCCCACCATGGTCATGATGGGAAGCACCACCGGGCATTACAACGAGGGCTACGCCCACCCCGACTCGAAGCACAAGCTGTTCACCGTCCTGCTCGGCTTCACCCGCGAGTACCCTTACGAACGCGGCCGCCTGCGCATCCTGCGCAGCAACGACCGCGACGACTATGCTTTCGAGTACGCGCCTGAATACGGCAAGATGTGCCTGTTCAAGGTTTCCGACAAATCATGGCACGGGTTCCTGCCGCAAAAGAGCGAACGGAAGAGTCTGCAGTTCTGCTGGGTCGATTCCAAGGCCTACGCGCGCGAGACCTACATGCGGCATGCGCTAAGCGCCTGGGCCAAGGCGACGCCAGGTTTCAACAAACTGCTCGAATATATCCCGCGCGACTGGAAGAAAGTTCTGACGCGCCATTGATCGCCTGAAGGGGGCGGATAGCGTGAACCACGCGCTCCGCATCGTCGTGTTCGCCGCCGCCTTGCTTTCCGCGGGAACGGCCGGCGTCGCCGCGGAGGCGTCGGCTGTTCCCGAAGCGAAGCAGACGACGCTGGGCCTCTATCTGACGTCGGACGAGGTTCCGCCGTTCCTGGCCCAGCGGGGCGGCCGCGCTCTGTTCGTCGACGTCCGGACGCCGGAGGAATTGACGTCGTCAGGCGTCGCCACGATGGTCGACGCTAACGTGCCGTTGCTCTTAAATTCCAGCGGCGACGGCAAGCTCCAGCCAAACCCCGACTTCGTTGCGCAAGTCCGCAGCCGGCTGGCCGCCAAGGGACTCACGAAGGATGACGCCGTCGTCGTGATGTGTCGGACCGGCAGGCGCAGCGCTCTGGCGGCCAGCCTTCTCGCTGCATTCGGCTTCCCCCACGTCTACAGCGTAGTCGACGGCTTCGAGGGAGACGAACCGGGCGCTGGTTGGAAGAGCGAGGGCCTGCCCTGGCGCCCGATCGGCGCACAGGCGCTGCCTTTCTGAATGGGGCGCCCGCCACAGCGGCGCAGCCAACGGTCTTCGACGGCGACGCCGGCGCGGTTTCCATTGCGTTCGTCCATGCGCTGCGCGATCAGATAAACAGCGTCGTCCCCGATTGCCTGGCTGATTCGAGGAACGTCGCGACGCCGCCGATCTCCACGGCGTCGATCAACTCTTCACGACGCAGGCCCATCACGTCCATCGACATCTGGCAGGCGACCAGCGTCGCGCCGCCGGACACCAGCGAGGCGAGCAAGTTGGCGGGATCGTCGACATGCTTGTCGCGCATCACCTTGCGCATCAGTCGACCGCCCACGCCCAGGAAGTTCATGTTGGTGAGGCGAATGGCCCTGCCGACGCCCTTGGGCAGCATGAAGCCAAAGGCGGCGTCGATCAGCGGCTTCTTAGGCGTCGGAGCGTCGGGCTTGCGCAGCAGGTTGAGTCCCCAGAAGGTGAAGAACATCGTCACTTTCGAGCCCATAGCCAGTGCGCCGTTAGCGACGATCAGCGACGCCATCGCCTTGTCGAGGTCGCCGGAGAAGACGACCAGCGAGACACCGTCGCGGACCGGCGCGACGCTGCTCGCCGCCGCGGCGACGGGCGTCGGCGCCTTCCGCACGCGGGCGGTGATGACGCCCTTCGCTGAGCCGACGCTCAGCAGGTCATGGCCAGTGCGCGCCGACCAGGCGCGGATGTCGCGCCCGAAGGCGGGATCGGAGGCGGCGATTTCGAGCGTGTCGCCGACTTCCATCGCCGCCATGGCCTTGAACGCCTTCATGATCGGGCCGGGGCACTGGAGCCCGATCGCGTCGAGCTTGTGGACGTCGCCGGCGACCGCGACCTTGCAGCTTCCGCGTTCGGCCTCGATCTCGGCCGGCGGCCGCCGCTTGATGCTCTCGTAGTCGAAGAGATCGGGATTGGCCTGCTTCTCGGTCGCCCAGGCGTAGGTCTTGAAGCCGCCGCTCAGGTTGCGGACGTCCTTGAACCCGGACTGCTTGAGAATGCGATAGGCGAGATAGCCGCGCAGCCCAACCTGGCAGAAGATCACCACCGGCCGGTTGGGATCGAGGTCGCCGAGTCGATCGCGCAGATGGTCGAGTTCGAGGTTGCGCGCGCCCGGCAGCGTCTGGATCGAAAATTCCTCGGGCGTGCGCACGTCGACGAGCTGGATTGACGCGGGCGATGCCTTGAGAAGATCGCGCAGCTCGCGCCAATCGAGGATTTCGTGGAAGCCCGAGACCACGTTGCTCGCCACGTAGCCGGCGACGTTGACCGGATCCTTCGCCGAGCCGAAGGGGGGCGCATAGGCCAGCTCGAGGTCGGTCAGGTTCTGCACGGTCAGACCGGCCTTGATCGCCGTGGCGATGACGTCGATGCGCTTGTCGACGCCATCCGCGCCAATCGCCTGCGCGCCGAGGATGCGGCCGTCGAGGCCGAAGACCAGCTTCAGACTGAGCTGCCGGCTGCCGGGATAGTAGGACGCATGCGAGCCGGCGTGAATGACGATCGCGCTGTGGGGGATTGCGAGCGCCTCGGCCTGCGTTTCGTTGAGGCCGGTGCAGGCGGCGACGAGATCGAACGCCTTGAGGATGGCCGTGCCCATCGAGCCGCCGTAGCGCTTGCGGGCGGCGAGAACGCTCGCCAGCATGTTGTCGGCGACGATGCGCGCCTGGCGATTGGCGGGTCCGGCGAGCGGAATCAGCGCCGGCTTGCCCGAGACGAAATGGACGACCTCGATCGCGTCGCCGACGGCGTAGATGTCGGAATCGGAGGTGACGAGATGTTCGTCGACCCTGATCCCGCCGGTCGCGCCGAGGTCGAGCCCCGCTTCGCGCGCGAGCTTAACCTCCGGCCGAACGCCGATCGACAGCACGACGATGTCGGCCTGGACACGTTTGCCGCTCGCCAGGAAGACGACGACATGGTCGGGACGATCCTCGAAATGCTCGATCTTGTCGTCGAGATAGAGTTCGATCGCCTTGTCGCGCAGGTGTGCATGGACGATCGCGGCCATCTCCTCGTCGAACGGCGCGAGGATATGCGGCGCGCCTTCCACCACGGTGGTGAAGAGACCGCGCTCGTGGAAATTCTCCGCGACTTCAAGACCGATATACCCGCCGCCGATCACCACCGCCCGGCGCGGCCGGTTCTCGCTGAGCGCAGTCATGATGCGATCGAGATCGGGAATGTTGTGCAAGGTGAAGATGCGTTTGGAGTCGAAGCCGGGGATCGGCGGCCGCACGACTTCGGCGCCGGGGGACAGGAGCAGACGATCATAAGGCTCGTCCGTCTCAGCGCCGGTTTCGAGATTGCGCAAACGCACGGTCTTGGCGACGCGGTCGATCGACAGCGCCTCGGTGCGCGAGCGCACGTCGACGCGATAGCGCGCCTCAAACAGCGATTCTGACGTCACAAGGAGCTGTTCGCGTTCGGAAATAGCGCCGGAGATGTGGTAGGGCAGACCGCAGTTGGCGAAGCTGATGCAAGGACCGCGCTCGACGAGGACGATTTCCGCGGTTTCGCTGACTCGGCGCAGCCGTGCGGCCGCAGTGGCGCCGCCGGCGACGCCTCCGACAATGACAATTTTCATGGCGCTTTCTTATTCCGCGTTTCGCGCTGTATATGCGTTGTCTTTCATATTAGCATGATCTAATACACAAGCCATGAGATGAAAGGTCGCATGCCGGGGGCCGCTGACCCGCCTGCCTCAATCGCCGACGACTTGTCGCTTGGAACTTTTCTGCTTAGGTATATGGGCGAGGGGAATTTGCCGATGAATCGCGCGAACCGTTTTGATCGATTCGCTGTGTCTGCGATCCTCTTGAGCAGTTGCGCGTTGGCCGCGCCGGCTTTCGCCGCCGACCCTAGCGCTACGGGCGCTTATTCGCAGTGGGCGGGATTCTACGCCGGCGTGGTGTATGGCGCGGGCGCCAGCACGGTCAATTCGAGTCAGGCGGCCTCGCACAGCGCTACGGGGTGGGGACAAACTTCAGGCGCGCTTGTCGGCTACGACATCCAGACCGGCCATTACGTCTACGGAGCGGAAGGCGAACTCAGTTTTCACCTGCTGCGCCCCGACGACACCGGCGTTCCAGGGAGCCTTGCGGCGCATGTCGTCGACACGCCAGAGACCGATCGCTTGCGCCTCCGGCTCGGCTACGACGCCGGGGCGTTTCTCCCTTACGTGGCGGTTGGCGTCGCGTCGGCGCGGATTTACGAGGCGGGCGACGCTTGGCCGGCCGTTCAAAATGGACAAACGCGCCAAGTCACGGGCCTCTCGGTCGGCGCCGGTCTCGAGTGGCGCTTCGCCGCGCCGATCCTTGGGCCGCTGGTCGTCCGCGGCGAATACGTCCTCGACGCTTATCCGCGTCAGTCATATGCCGTGTTTCCCACAGAGCAACCGATCCGCACCAGCGCCGTCGAACAATTCTTCCGGATTGGCGTGATCGACTACATCGATCCGACCTGGCGGCCGACCGCCGACTCCGCCGCCTCCGGCGCATTCGATTGGTCGGGCGCCTACGGCGGCGTCCTGGCCGGCGCAATGTGGGCCGAGCCGCACACGTCGCTCGGCGGCGCGACCACCAACAATTCGGCTGCGGGCCCGGTTGCCGGCGTGTTCACCGGGCGCAACTTTTTGTTCGGCTCTTGGGTGCTCGGCTGGGAGGGCGCCGTCGAGGCGACCAACGTCACCGGGACGGGTCCGCAGCCGACCGTGTCGCCGTCGATGGACATCGTCCGCTACCGCAATTATTTCGAAACCGACGCGCGGCTTCGCGCCGGATATGCGGTCGGACGGTTCCTGCCCTATGTCACGGCCGGGCTCGACTGGGGCCGCAGCGAGCAGACCGATCTCGCCACCGGTTCGTACCGCGGCCGGATTTGGAGTGACAGCGCCACCGCCGGCGCTGGCGTCGAATACGCCTTCGACGATCGCTGGACGGCGCGGCTCGAGTATCTCTACGCGTGGTCGTACGACAGCAATTCGACCGAGCTCGACGGTGAGTCGCTCCGACAGACACGGCCATCGCAGGCGCTGCGCGCCGGGCTCGCCTACTACTTTCACTGACGGGCCAAAGACAGGAGCCGAAGTTCGCGCCGATCGCTTCGACGCCGCGACTTTCGCCGGCGGTTCCGGTTTCAGAGCGACGTTTGGGGTCGAAACGGGGAAAAGAGTCGACAAACTCAACTTCGCCGAGGCTTTCATCTGAAAACTCTCCGTTCGGCCGGGCGACGATCCTGAACAACGATAAGACGCGCCACGGCCAAATCGAGGCTCGCTTCGTCACGACACTCGTCATGCTGTGGACTCTGACAGAGAAAGGCCGATCCGAAGTATCGACAGAGCGAAGAATTGCGTTAAATTAGGTTCGCTCGGGGAGAATCGATCGGTGTCCAGAATTGCATTGGCTTTAGCGCTGGCGCTGGGCGCGTCGACCTTGGCTCAAGCGGCTGATCTTGCGCCGCCGGGCGTCCCCGCCGCACTGGCGGCTTCCGCCCCGCTTTACGATCCGTCGAAATTTGAAATTCGCGGCGGGTTTTTTGCTTCGCCCTTTGGCGTTGAACAAGGGTCTACAGACGTTAGCGCCGCACTCGTGTTCCCGAAAGTCTTCAGACTCCCCGGTTGGCAGGACGTGCTCATTCCAAGGCTGCGAGTCGGCGGCGTGGCCAATCTGGACGGCAGGACGAGCTACGCTTACGTCGACGGTCTGTGGACCGTGAATTTCGATAGAGCCTTCGCCGAGGTGTTTCTGGGCGGCCTGGTCCACAACGGGACGCTCCAGAATCATATCGACGAGAACGCCACGGCTCTGGGGTGCCGCGAACTGTATCACCTCGGCGCTGATTTGGGTTATCGGTTCGACCAACATTGGAGCATCATGGTCACCTATGAGCATGGCTCCGACGGCGAACCCATACTGTCGAATTGTCCGCAGAACAGGGGCCTCAACGTAGCAGGCGTCGCTCTCGGCTATTCGTTTTAGGCCGTCGCCGCTCCTTCTGGCGGGACGGCTTTAGAGCCATGACCCGGGATTGAGATCGCGGGGACGCCTTTGCGGGTCGCGTGATTTCTGGAGGTTCGGCGCGCGGATCTGCATCTTGCAATTGAGGACCTTTCACTCCGGTCCATGCCGAGCTTGCACCGCGCTCAAAGATCGCTATCCGGCGGTCGCGGCGGCGCCCGATGGGCTGCGACAAACGCTTCCATCCCGGCGACGATGGCGGCTTTCGTCGCGTCGCGACGATCGCGGCACGGCGCGCTCGTATCGAGCGGGCCGAAGACGAAGCCGAAGGGGCCGTCCCGTTTGCCCCCGCGCTCCAACCAGTAGTCGTCGTAGCGCGAGAATTTTGTCTTGTTCTGCAGGCGGCGCAACACGTGATTGGCGTCGCAGATCCCATGCAGGGCGTTGAAGCCGAGCGCCCGACCCATCGCACGGGCGGCGAGCAGCGCCGCGTCCTTCGGGCGAAGGCCGTAGAGATCGCGCGTCGCGTCGATGACGTCGCGCTTGAAGATGCCGGCGGGACCCTGGAGGCCGCCGACGACGATCGCCGGTTCGCCGTCGACGCGCGCAAAACACAGCGACAGACGGCTCAATTCGCGGCCAGTCGCTCGCTTGGCGACGACGATCGCCAACTCGCCTTCGCGCTGCATGGCGACGACGTTGGCGGCGATGACGAAGAGCGCGTATTCGCCGCCGCGCCGGCCGCTGAGCGCGACGATGGGCAACGGCGCCTCGGCGTACAAGCGGGCGAGGAAGTCGCGCGAGAACAGCGCACGGAGCCAGCGATAGTGCTCGAACAGCAGCGCCAGACGTTGGCGCGGCCAATAGGCGCGATGGACATAGCGGCGCACCGGCTTGGCGAGGACGCGGACCGGCGGCGGCGCGGCGGCGACGTCGCGGTAGAGGGCGCGAATGTGACGCCGCCAGCGCGCCGCCGACACCGGCGCCAGCAGCGACCGGAGCAGATAATTTCGGAACGCTTTCCGGCCCTTTGACGGCGCGCCGGGCGCCAGACCTGGCATGAGTTGCAATTTGATCATCAGCCGGAAGTCGCAGAATGCGCGGCGCGCGCGCCGTAACGCATCGTCACGATTGACAATCGGGGGCGCCGCTCATTACGTCAAGTTGGCGCTGCGTCGCAATTGCAACGACGGCGTCCTCCGCACGCGTTGCGGGCCAAGCGAGGCAGTTCCACGTGGACGCGCGCGACGAGACCGCGATCTGGCGAATTCTGCAGGTGCTGCCGCGCGGCATGCGCTACGCGCGGGCGGCTGCGACGTCGATCGACCTCTACGTCAGCGAGATGGCGACGCACAGCCGCTTTCGCGTCGAGGTGATGGCCGAGTCGGACGATCGGCCGCTGCCGGCCGCCGCCATCCACCCGCTGCCGCGATTCGCCTTCGCCGAGACGGAACGGCGATCGCGAGTCGTGGCCGCGCTGGTCGACTCGCTTCGCCCGGCGGCGGTGGTGGTGCAACAGCACCTGCCCTCGGCCGCAGCGCTGCGGGCGCGCATCGGCGCGCCGATCATTCTGCAGAAGCACAATTTCCTGCGCGTCTCCCGCGGCGCCATTTGGCTGCGCGACGCTTCGCATTGGCGGCGCGCCCGCCAATTGAACGCGCTCGCCGGGCTCACCTTCGTCAGCGGGGTGGTGCTCGCCGAGTTCGAACGCGATTGGCCTGAGGTGACGATCCCGCGGCGCGTCATCGCCAACGGCTTTGACGCCGCGGACTGGCGGCCCGAACGGACGCGCGAGCGGACTGTGCTCACCGTCGGCCGCGTGACGCCTGAGAAGGGTCTGCTCGAGGCGGCGCAGGCGCTCGCCGCAATCCTGCCGCGCCACCCCGACTGGACAGCGACCTTCGTCGTTTCCGAGCCCAACCGCTTCCCCGACTATTTCACCGCATTTCGCGCGGCGCTGGCGCCGCTCGGGCCACAGGCGCGCCTGCTCGTCGGCCGACCGTTCGACGAGGTCAAGGCGCTCGCCGAACGGGCGGCGATCGCGCTGGCGCCGTCCGTCTGGCGCGAACCGTTCGGCCGCACCTGCCTCGAGGCGCACGCCGGCGGCGCCGCGGTCGTCTCATCCGGCAGCGGCGGGTTGCGCGAGATCAGCGGCGAGGCGGCGCTCTATCTCCCGGCGGTCGAGCCGGCGCGAATCGCCGAGGCGGTGGAAGCGCTGATCGTCGACGAATCGGCGCGAGAGCGGCTCGCGGCCGAGGGGCGCGCGCGGGTCGAGCGGCTGTATGACGTCCGCCGCGTCGCCGCCGAACTCGACGACTTCTGCGCCAAGACGATCGAACGCGCGCGCCGTTCCGGCGGCGCGATCGCCGCCTGAGCGAATCAGCCCGCCGCCGCGGCGGCGTGCGCGATCTCGCGGGCGAACTGCGTCTGATGGAGATGGTAGTAAGCGCCGCGCCGCGCCATCAGCGCGTCGTGGCAGCCGTTGGCGATGGCGCACATGCGATCGGCGCCAACCGCGCTCTGCGCAACCGACCTTGCAAGGCGAAGCGTCTTGGCTTCGGCCTTCTCTTCTCGCCGCAACGCGCGGCGGCGCGACAGATCAGAATTTCTGAATCGCCGCATCGCAAATGGCCAAGAGCCCGTTAAGGTAAGAAACGACATCAAAAGTGCGCCAGGCGTCGCGCCTCTCGTTTCACCATTGTCTTTACATTACAAGAAATTTTGCGATTTCGGCAGGGGCGGGAGACATCGGGCGCGACCTCTCATAACGACATTGGAACGACCGGTGAATCCCTTTGTGTCATGGCGTAATCGCATGCGATTGTTCTGTATTACCGAAAGTCATGCGACATCGCGTTGTCCTCGCGTCGCGGCGCGACGGATGGCGAGGGCCTTCGACGCCAATTTGTCGTCTCTTCCGCCAACGACGGAGCACTCGCGACAAATTGCCCGCCCAGCGTTGGAGCGCTGACCGCCGCTGCGCCGCCCCGACTGGGCGGCGCGCGCCTCAAAATGCGGCGCAAGCGCCGGCGAACAGCGTCTGCGTCCCGTGCAGGACGAAGCGCGCGAGCCGCTGACGACGGCAGCGATTGGGGCCGCGCCGCGTGAACGAGATCGACCAAGCCGTCGCGTCTTACTCGCGACCTCCCTTCTTCAGCTGCTCCGTCTGACGGGCGGCGCCGCCGTTCGCAGCGACCTCCGGCGGGTTGCCTACGCGATAACCGCCAGACGGAACCGCCTCGGCGAGCTCGGCGCGAAACAACAGACGCGCGCGCGCGGCGCGTTCCTGATGTGCGAAGCACTGATTGAAGGCGAAGCGGTAATAGATACCCTCATCTACGCCGATATGCGGTGCTTAATTATGGCTCTATTGGCGATAAATTCTTGCAAAAATCGGTTATTATTTTATAATAACGCACATCCGAAAGAGATAACCTTTACTATCTTCAGTCTTATGGAGGCTGTGTATGAGTGCTTTGCTTTCCAACAAACCCGTCGCGGACCGCCGCGGCTTTATTGGCGGCTCCGACGCACGCGTGATCATGGGCGCCGACGAAGCGGCGCTGATGCGGCTGTGGCGAGAAAAGCGCGGCGAAGCGGCGCCGGAGGATCTCTCGGGCAATCTGCTCGTTCAGCTCGGCTCCGTCACCGAGCCGCTCAATCGGGCCTGGTACGAGCGCGTCACCGGGCGCCGGATCACCAATGTTCAGAAACATCTCCGCCATCCCGTCCATCGCTGGATGGCGGTCACGCTCGACGGCATGGTCGAAGAGCTCGGCGCGGTGTTCGAGGCCAAGTTCATGCTGCCGTGGTCCTTCTCGGAGGAAGCCGCGGCGCAGAAGCATGTGGCGCAACTGCAGCACGCGATGTGGGTGACTGCGGCCAGGCGGGCGGCGTTGTCGATCGTCACCGGCGGCGGCCAATGGGTCGAGATCGTCGTCTTCGCCGACCCGCTCTATCAGCATCTGCTGCTGACCGCGGAGAAGCGGTTCTGGCGCTGCGTCGAGAGCGGCGAGCGGCCGTGCCTGTTCGGCATAGAGCCGCCGCGTCCGCCGGTCGAAGCGGTCCGCGTCGCCGATATGAGCGCGTCGAATGCGTGGGCCGAGCTCGCCGGGCTCTTTCGCGCCACGCGCGCGCCGGCGACGGCGCACGAGAAGGCGAAGTCCGAGCTGAAGCGGCTGATGCCGGAGGACGCCAAGGAGGCGTTCGGCCATGGCCTGAGAGCCAAGCGCGCAAAGTCGGGCGCGATCAGCTTCGAAATGTTGACGTGGGAGGAAGATCGTGGCGCTACGCAGCAGTGAGACGATTGGCGCGATCGCCGCGGCGCTGGCGCGCGCCCAGGCCGAGCTCGTCAATCCCGAAAAGTCGCTAACGGCGACGATTCTTTCGGCGAACCCGCGCGAGAGCGGACGCCAGTTCCGTTATGCGCCGCTGGCGGCGGGGCTCGACCTCGTGCGCAAGGCGTTGGGCCGACAGGAAATCGCCGCCTTGCAGGCGACGGCGATCGACCGCGCGGCCGGCGTCATCCGCCTCGACACCATCGTCGCCCATGCGTCCGGCGAATGGTTTTCGTCGGAATGGCCGGTCTGCGCGCTTGCCGAAGCGGGCGCGCCGCGCCGCATGGGGGCGGCGCTGACCTACGCGCGCCGCTACGCCCTCTTCGCGCTCGTCGGCATCGCCGGCGAGGACGATCTCGACGCGCCCGACCTCGACCTCAAGGTCGAGCCGGCGCGGCCGGGGCCGAACGGCGCGGCAGCTCATCCCAACGGACGGCGGCGAGAGGGCGAGCCGATTCTCATCGCCGCGGCCTTGCCGGCGCTCCAAGCCGCGGCGTTGCGCAATCAGCTGATCGCCGAGATCGACGCTCTCAACTCAAGCGACGAGGCGGCGAATTGGGCGGCTCAGGGTCTGCCGGCCAAGGCGGCCCTGCCGCCGAAGGCCGCGCAGGCGGTCGAAGCGCGGTTTCGCGATCGACTCCGCGCCTTCGACGCCGCGCCGCTGGCGGCCGAATCGATCCCGCCGCCGGGCGATTGCGTCGACCCGAACCCGCCGCCACAGCGCCCGTTCGCCGCCAACGCCGGGCAAGAGCGCGTCCCCAGCCCGAACCCGCCGCGGCGAAGCGCGACCGACGCCGATCCGCCGCCGCCGTCGATCCCGGCCGCGACGTCGGCGCTCGCGACGGCCGTCCGCAGCCCGATCGTCAAGCCGATCCGCCTGCGCGACCGCGAGCACTTGCGCTTCGTCGCCGCTCAGCCCTGCCTCGTCTGCGGCCGCGCGCCCGCCGATCCCCATCACCTGCGCTATCTCCAGCCGCGCGCGCTTGGGCGCAAGGTCAGCGACGAATTCGCCGCGCCGCTCTGCCGCGGCCATCACCGCGAGCTGCACCGGACCGGCGACGAACGGGGCTGGTGGCGCGAGCGCCATATCGATCCTGAGCCGATCGCGCTCGAACTGTGGCGGCGCTCGCACGCCAAGCCCGCGTTCGAGGCGCCGCCGGGGCCCGCTAATCCCCGCCCGAACGATCCGCCGGCGCCCGAACCTTCCCCGTAAAGCGAGGCGCGCACAGCTATGGTTGGAGGCGCAAGGTCAAAGAGGCGCGCCCTTCGACGCTCAAGCGGCTTGCGCTCGCCGCACGACCTCGACTCCAGCGCGGCGACCCGCTGATCGAGCGGTTGCGCCACGCCGACCCGTGGGTGAGAGGCTGCGTTTTTCGGTTCCTTCGCGTCGGCGACGGCGGGGCTCAACGGGCGAAACCGCGGCAACCAACGGCGACGCCGCTCGTGCGCCTGCGGCGCGAAGCGCGGCGCCTGCGAGCGCTCGCGGCCGCAGGCCGTCGCGGCGACGGATCATCGTCGCGGATCGCGGCGCGAAGGCGCGAAGGCGCGAGATTTTCAACCTATTGTAGGCTCACCTCAATCGATGTATATATGCGGCGCCGCGCTGAGCGCGGCGTGCCGGAGCCAAGGAGGGCGTCGATGGCGCTGACAGCATCAGCTGTCGGATCGCCCTCCAGCAGCGGTCCGACAGCGACGAGGCTCGCTGGATGAGGACGCTGGTGATGGAAACTCTGGCTACGGATGCCTCTGAATATTCGGCCGTCGACGCCGCGGACCATCGCGCGGGATCGGGCGCGAACGCCGTGCCGAAGGCGCCTGACCTCGTCGCCGTCGAGCCCTGCCCCGGTTCGGCCAATCCGGTTGAAGAGCCAAAAACCAAAACCGACCTCGTCAGCAAACTTGTTCAGGAAATTGAAAGCCTCAGCAGACCCGACGCGTTCGCGCGGCTGACCGACATGCTCGAGAAGCTCAACACGCTCGAGGCGGCGCGCGAGCAATCGTTCTTCGAGATCGGCGGCATGCTGTCGATTATCCTCAAGAACGCCTGGTTCGATCCCTACCCGTCGTTCGACAAGTGGGCGCAAGCCTGCCTTGGTATGCGGCGCGCCAAGGCCCGCGCCCTGATCCGCAACTACGACGTCGTCGCCAAGGCGGGCCTGTCGGCCGCTCAGTTCGAGAGGATCGGCTGGACGAAGATACGCGAGCTTGCGCCGGTGTTGAGACGCGACAACGCCGAGCGCTGGAGCGAACGCGCTGCGACGCATTCGCGGGCCCAGCTGAAACAGCTCGTCAAGCAGCAAATGTCGCCGCCGAGCGCGCTGGCCCGGAATGGCTCGCCGGGGACGCTCGCCAGCGTCGCTTCCAATGGCGCCCAACGCCAAGCGGCCGTGAAGGCGATCGAGAAAGCCAAACTGGCGTCGAAGGCGACGTCCGATGCGACGGCGCTGACGCCTGTCTGCCCCAGCTATGGCGGCGCTCAGCCCCTGCAAGAGCGACTCGCCGAGGCGGGGCCTGAAGCAGCGATTGTCGCCGTCGTCGACTTCGTGAGCGGCCTCGACGAGCCGGCTGCCGGACCCCTGTTGAGGCGTCTGATGTATATGGCCCAGCAAGCCTTGGGGGCAGCGCGCGGATGGCAAGTTTCCAAAGAGATCGAGGCGGCGAACCGCGAATTCAGGGCTCGTCTACCCGGGTAGACGGCGGTGGACTCTCCCTGGAACGGCCAAGACGCTTCAACGCGCCGATGTGAGGCGGATTGCGGAAAGCGATAGATAGCGCCTCCTCGCGGCAGGGTTGCAACGCCGCGCGTTGACGTCGACAAGCCGTCGCCTGACGTTACGTGTAACGAATTGACGGAGGGTCGCTTGCCGGCTCCTGTCAGCCAAAGGGCCCCTAAGCGCCGCGAGGCGCTGCGCGCGGCCGGGCTTCGACCGATCCAGACTTGGGTTCCAGACACCCGCCGTCCCGGGTTCGCGGAAGGATGCCGCCGGCAATCTCTCGCGGTCGCGGCGGCGGTCGCGGCAGATCGCGACCTGCAGAGATTCATCGACGCCGCTCTAACCGATGCGGACGACGAGACGGAAGCGTGAGACGCGGCGAGCTCGTCACCATCGTCATGACGAGCGACTTCGGCAAACCCCACCCGGCGCTCGTGATCCAGTCCGATGCGTTCGACCATACGGGCACATTCACCCTGCTGCTGTTGTCGGCAACGCTGGCGGACGCGCGGTTGATCCGGCCGACTGTGAGCCCGAAGATCGAAAATAGCCTGCGCGCGCCGTCGCAGGCGATGGTGGATAAGGTCATGTCCGTGAGACGGGCGAAAATCGGTCCAACCATCGGCCCTCTCAATGACAAAACCATGTTTACCAATCGGCGGGGTCGCGACGCCGATCGGCGTGCTGATCCTCTGATGCTTTTGACGCCGACGGGGTCAACATGTGGCGATTACATTTGCGGGGATGACGGGCCAGGATGAACCGACGCGAGAAGTCAGGCCGATCGCGCGTCACGGTGAAGAAGAAGCGCAGCGCCGACACCGAAAAGTTGATGATCGGCGGCTGCACGCCGCTCTCGGCCTAGTGAACCTGGAAGCGCCGGACATGCTCGGCGGTCGCCCGACAAAGGCGCCGAAGTTCTGGGCGAAGCGGATGTCGTCGCGTTGCGTCTCTTCCCGCAGGCCGCGAATCGCCATGTTTTCGAGCATGCGCCGGCGCAGGGGACTGACAGGTGACGGGGTCGGTTGTTGGGACATCGGGGCTTCCTCTCGAGCATGAGGGCGACCCTTTATGCTCGGAGCCCGACCTGGACCGCTCAACCTCTCATTGCCGTCTCAGCTTGCCGTCGACCTCGCCACAAGCGCCCCCCCCCCCGAGCGAGTGGGTTTGTGGTCGGGCGCGAACTGGCCGTAAGCGAATGTCAATTCATGGCCGAAAGCAGGGCCTCGCGATCGCTTCACCGAAACAGCCAGCGCGAGACAGCCCGCGTGTAACGCGGCATCACGACGTAAACCATCAGACCGACGACGACGGCCGCGACGATGAATTGGCGAACGCCGGGCAGCGCGGACTGAGGAATCCACGCAAATAACGCCTGCAGGCACCAAGGCACGACAATAGTGAGGGGAAATATCGCCGAGAGCGTGACCAAGAATTGCTTGTATGGTTTTGCAGGCTTTCCAGTCGGCGGCGGTGTGAACCAGAATTCGAAGCCGGTCTTGATGTCGATCGCTTCCGCGGCGCGCAAATATGGGCGGACTTTCTCCATGAGGTGAGCACGCGTCTCCGAATCCAGCCATTTGCGCAAGTTGGCGACAGAGTCGAAGTGAAGCACGATCGTGTAGGCGTCCGACGCCACGTGCGGGCGGATGACGCTCACGCTCTGATGCCCGGCAAAGCTCTGGGCGACAGGTATGATTTCCCTTAGCCAGGCTTCGTAGTGGCCCACCGCGTCGGAAAGAGGATGCTGCCGGATCACAGTCGTCACCGGCGTGTCCACCTGCACCCGCGCGTCGTGAGCGTCCTGACTCATGGCTTCTCCCTCGTGTCGGCCGTTCGGCCGCAGCTCGTTCGCGCGCCAAGTCGTGTTTAGGCCGCGCACGTGACCCTACTTCAGCCCATCTTTGCCGTTCGGGGAATAGGCGATCTCAAGCGGCGTAATCTTGCCGTCGATGAGCCCGAATGGAAACCCGAAGCCGCGCGCTTCAAGCGCCCTCTGCATCGAGTCCTTGTAGTCCATATAGGAACGCCAACCGTCTTCGCCGTTTTCGAACATCGCGACAAACCAAAGCGGCGCGTCGGCCGCCTTGGCGAGGTCGCAGCGCGACCATGAGAGAAGGTCGCGCGCCTGCCGGCATTGCTCGGGGCTCAAGTCAGCGACGCGGCGAGGGCGAGCAAGGCACGGCCAACCAAGAGCCGCGCCCCACGCGCGTGATCGTTCACGGGTGCTTTTCGTTTTCCGCCGCGCGATCGCCGGCGGCCTTCGCGTCCGCTTCGCACATATACGCGCCTTGCTTCGTCGTGCCGTAATTGTGAGTTCCGGCGAAGTGGTAGACGCCCGACTTCGTATTGACCCACACGACGGTGTCGGCCGGGCAATGCGCCTTTGCCTGCGCGTCCGCAGAGAAACCGCCAGCTCCCGTAGGAGCGGCGACGCGCGGCTTCGCCGGCGCGGCAGCGGGCGTCACCGGCGGCGGGGTCGCGACGGTCGGCTTGGGCGCCGTCGCCGCCGCAGGAGCGGCTGGCGCTGCGGCCGCGGGCGTGGCGACAGGCGCTACGGCGCCGGCCCGGCACGCCGTGACGTAGTCAGCCTTCTTCTGCCCGGCCGCCTTGATCGCCGCCTTGTTCGCAGTGTATTCGGCGTCGCATTCCTTGACCGTCTTCGCGTAGGCGGCCGCGCTGGAAAACGAGACGACAGCCGCCACGCCAAGAGCCGCAAGAACGCTCAGAATGCCTTTGTGCATGCTATCCCCCAGGCGCGCGCTAGCCGCGATCGCACATTAGAACACAGCCGACCGCGCCGCCACAGGGCCCGCAAGCTTTGATACAGCTTTGACGCCGAAATGAGCGCGCGTGACGCCGCCGCCTGCCGGTCGGCTAGCGACGCCACAATCCGCGCGCCGGGTCCGCCCGCGACGCTCGTCGCGGGTCCAGGCTCGCAGGATCGCCCAGGGGGCGCGCCTCACGACAACAGCGCCGCCTGATAGCGATGACGGGCCGCGACGCGCCGTCCGTTGAACGACTTGGACATTCTCCGCTTAAGCTTCGCGCCAGTCGACCCTGGTATAGCTCTTCGATGGTTTCGCGCGGTCGGCTCTGAACGACAAAGAGGCTTCCCATGCTGGAAGCGGCGACGGACGTGTCTGCTGCTTCGTCGTCAAAGGGGTTGGCCGGCGCCCGCCGATACGTCGTCTACTATCGCATGTCGACGAGCCGTCCGGGCCAGTTCGCTCTTGGCTTCGACGCTCAGCGCGCCGTGGTGGAGCAATACATCTCGGCCTATCCTGGGCGACTCATCGCCGAATTTTCGGAAACGGTGAGCGGGCGAAAGAATACCCGACCAAAATTGCAGGAAGCGCTTTCTCTTTGTCGGCTTTTGCGAGCCGTCCTGGTCATCGCTCGGCTGGATCGGCTATCGCGCAACGTTGAATTGATTACCCGGCTCATGGAAGCCGGCGTGGAATTCGTCGCCGCCGATTTTCCCCACGCCAACAAGTTCACAATCCACGTTCTGGCGGCCATCGCCGAATATGAATCGCGATTGATTTCGGAGCGGATCAAGGCGAGCTACGCCGCCGCACGAGAACGAGGCACGGCGGTTTGGCCCCGTGTGAAGAATCCGCAGGCCAGGCTTGGACCACATGCGCAGGAAATTAGCGCTCAGAATCGTCGCGCCCGAGTCGAAGCGCGTGCGCGCGACCTGGGACCGCTGATATGGAAGGCGATCGCTGAAGGCAAGTCCTATCGCATGATCGCCGACGAGTTCAATCGGACGGGCGTACGGCCTCGGCGCAAGGCGCCTTGGTGCGCGCTGTCGGTCTGGCTCATCGCCAAGCAGTCATTTGCTGAATTCGGGGCGCCCAGAAAGACGCTCTCACCGCCTGGGATGCGTCGAGAGAACATGTTGCTTCGCCTCGCAGAGATCGGCCCGCGGTTGGTGGAATGGAGGCGTCAAGGGTTGTCCTGCGCCAGGATGGCGTCTGAATTGAACCGGCTTCATTGCCCTGCGCCTCGCGGCGGACTTTGGTCATACTGCTCCGTTAGGCGTTACCTATTGAGGAAGATGGAAGCGTCGGCGCTCGATGAATTGCGCGTGGCGGCGTCATGAGCGAGCAGCCGTTAGTGGCCTACTACCGGGTGTCGACACGACAACAGAAGCGATCTGGGCTTGGCCTTGAGGCGCAGCGAATTTCCGTGCGCGAATATGTCAAAGCTAGCCCGGGAAAGCTGATCGCCGAATTGACGGAGATCGAGAGTGGTAGGAACAGCAACCGCCCGATCATCAAGGAGGCGCTCTGGCACTGCCGGGTTTACGGCGCAAAACTCGTCGTCGCTCGACTCGATAGGTTGGCGCGCAGTACGGCCTTGATCGCGAAGCTGTTGGAGAGCGGCGTCGACTTTGTCGCCGCCGATATGCCGATGGCGAATCGCTTCACCATCCATATCTTTGCGGCAGTGGCGGAGTACGAGGCCCAATTGATTTCGGAGCGCGTAAAAGCGGCTTTCGCCGCAGCCAAGGCGCGAGGAAAGCCAATCATAAATTCGAATCACTATTCGAAACTGTCTCCGGCCGCGTTTGAAGCGGCTATTCGTGCTAGGCGGGAGAAATCGAAGGCTCGCGCGCTAGAATATGCTCCGCTTCTCTGCGTACTTCGCGATAGGGGGGAGTCAATCGCTGGGATTGCGGCCCAACTGGACTTGATGGGAATCGAACCCCCTCGTAATTGCCGAAAGTGGTATCCCAGGACAATCGGAAGGTTATTTCGGATCGCAGGGGAGCGACCGCCAAAGTCGCATCGGGGCTATCGGCCGGACCAAAGGGGAATGCTGACTGCGCCACTGCTGCCGTCACTCACCGGGTCGCCGGGCAGCCCAATGACCGCGATCGTTCACCACGGTGCAACGCGAACGCGTGGTCGCGCCTAATGTGTTTGAATGAAGGCGACCAGATTCTCAGAGTGATTGTGCGCGCAGTCATAATCCAATTCGCGGTTACCCTCGCGCTGGCGCCGTCGGCGAGCGTCGCTGCAACGAAGTGGACCTTCTGCGTCGCCTCCGAAACCGCCGCCAAAGACGTCTGGATCACGGACGTGTTTGCGACCGCAGCGCGGCGCGAGAGTCTGGAGGTCGATCTTAAGGCCCTCCTCGAACGTGAAGGGCGTTCGCACATTGTCGCGCAATGTCCCCAAGCAACTGCCGACAAGATCGCCAGCGTCAATGCGCAGATCGCCGCCGAGGAATTCAATCGCAAACTCGGGTCGACTCTTCACGAAGTTCCAGCCCATAAGTTTCCTCCGCGTCGGTGACCCGCCGCGTCATTCGGCCGAGCGCCTGAACGCCGATCGTCGTCTCAACCTACTGATTTGCTACATATTATCGGCTAAGTGCTTCATCTGGGCGCGAAGTGGAGCGACGTTAGGCGCGGCCGGAGCTGATCGAATTCCTCACCTCTCAAGATGACGAGGGACCGCCGGACTCGTGGCGGCGCCGATCAGCCGTTTTGAAGGCGGGACGCGACACCTCTTCGACAGCCTGATAATCCTCCGGTCCCTGATAATCCTCCGGTCCCTTTGTCCAAACCGAGTCGCGCTGTATGATGTCCATCGCCCAACGCATCGCCGAGGAATTGAGCGTCGCCGAGCGTCAGGTCGTGGCGGCGGTGGAGCTGCTCGACGGCGGGGCGACCGTGCCGTTCATCGCCCGCTACCGCAAGGAGGCGACGGGCGCGCTCGACGATACGCAGTTGCGCACGCTCGAAGAGCGGCTGCGCTACCTGCGCGAGTTGGAGGAACGCCGAAAAGCGATTCTCGTTTCCATCCGCGCCCAAGGCAAACTCGACGCCGCGCTCGAAGCGCAGATCAGCGCAGCCGACACCAAGGCGCAGCTTGAGGACATCTATCTGCCCTACAAGCCAAAGCGGCGCACCAAGGCGCAAATCGCCCGCGAGAACGGCCTCGAACCTCTGGCCGACGCGCTGCTCGCCCGTCCCGAACGCGAGCCGAAGGAGCAGGCGGCGGCTTTCGTCAAAGCCGTCGCGGTTGCGACCGTTGAGGACGCGCTCGATGGCGCGCGGGCGATCCTGGTCGAGCGCTTTGCCGAGGACGCCGAGCTGATTGGCCGCCTGCGCGAGGACTTCTGGACGCGCGGCAAGATGACCGCGAGCGTGCGCGAGGGCAAGCAGCAGGAGGGAGCGAAGTTCGCCGACTACTTCGATTTCTCCGAGCCGCTGACCAAGCTGCCGTCGCATCGCATTCTCGCGCTGATGCGCGGCGAGCGTGAGGAGGCTCTCGATCTCAAGCTGGTCGCCGATCCCGCCGCCGACCCGGCGGTGCGGACGCCTGGCCCCTATGGACTCGCCATCGCCCATCGCTTCGCGATCGCCGACCGCGGGCGGCCCGGCGACCGCTGGCTGGTCGAGACCGTCCGCTGGGCTTGGCGCACCCGGATTGAATCGCAGCTCAGCGTCGATCTGCGGTTGCGGTTGTGGACGCAAGCCGAGGACGAAGCGGTGCGCGTGTTCGGCGCCAACCTGCGCGATCTGCTGCTCGCCGCGCCGGCCGGCGCGCGGGCGACGATGGGGCTCGATCCGGGCTTTCGCACGGGCGTGAAGGTGGCGGTGGTCGACGCGACCGGCAAGGTGGTCGCGACGACGGCGATCTTTCCGCACGAGCCGCAGCGGCGCTGGGACGAAAGCCTGGCCGCGCTCGCCGCGCTGTGCGTGCGCTGCCAGGTCGAGCTGATCGCGATCGGCAACGGCACCGCCTCGCGTGAGACCGACAAGCTCGCCGGCGACCTGCTCAAACAGCACCCGCAGATCAAAGCGACGAAAGTGGTCGTGTCGGAGGCGGGCGCCTCCGTCTATTCGGCCTCCGCCTACGCCGCGCAGGAGTTGCCTGAGCTTGACGTGACTTTGCGCGGCGCGGTGTCGATCGCGCGCCGCCTGCAAGATCCGCTGGCCGAGCTGGTGAAGGTCGAGCCGAAGGCGATCGGCGTCGGCCAGTACCAGCACGACGTCTCCGAGTTCAAACTGGGTCGTTCGCTCGACGCCGTGGTGGAAGATTGCGTCAACGCCGTCGGCGTCGACGTGAACACCGCTTCGGCGAAGCTGCTGGCGCGCGTCTCCGGCGTCGGCGATGGGCTGGCGCAATCGATCGTCGCCCATCGCGACGCCGCCGGCGCGTTCCGCAGCCGCTCGGCGCTGAAGGCGGTGCCGCGGCTCGGACCGCGCGCCTTCGAGCTTTCGGCGGGCTTTCTTCGCGTCAGCGGCGGCGACGATCCGCTCGACCGCTCCGGCGTGCATCCCGAAGCCTATCCGGTCGTGCGGCGCATCGCCAAGAAGGCGGGCGTCGACGTCCGGGCGCTCGTCGGCAACGGCAAGCTCTTGTCGTCATTGAAGCCCGCCGAGTTTGTCGATGAGGCCTTCGGTCTGCCGACGGTCGTCGACATCTTCAAGGAGCTGGAGAAGCCGGGGCGCGATCCGCGGCCGGCGTTCCGCGCCGCCGAATTCAAGGACGGCGTCGAGACGATCGGCGACCTTAAGTCCGGCATGATCCTCGAGGGCGTCGTCACCAACGTCGCCGCCTTCGGCGCCTTCGTCGACGTCGGCGTGCATCAGGATGGGTTGGTTCACGTCTCGGCGATGGCGAAGACGTTCGTCAAGGATCCGCGCGCCGTCGCCAAGCCGGGCGACATCGTCAAAGTGAAGGTGCTCGAGGTCGACATTCCGCGCAAACGCATCGCCCTGACGATGCGGCTCGACGACGCCGCCGAACCGCGGCCGAAGGCCGGCGAGCGCGTCGCGCGCGGCCAGGAACGGTTCCTCCGCCAACCCGAGCCCAAGAGCGAAGGCGCGCTCGCGGACGCGCTGCGGCGCGCGGCGGAGCGGCGCGAATAGAGCGAGCCGACGTACAAACTGTGAACGGGCGTCGGAGAATGCGCTGTCAAAGCGAAGCCAATCAAGCGGCCGTGATGCTGATCGGCGTCGGGTTTCCGCGCCGAATGAGATCCTTTGCCTCAATGTCGGGTTCAGAGGCGCTGCGACCATCGGCTGAACGGCTAAGGTGGTCCCAACCAGGTCATCGGGTCAGGTGAGGACACTGGTTCAAGCCGACGGCGCGTAAGCGCATGCTGGCCGCTTGACTCCGGTATCGCACGGCGGCCTAACGCTGTCGGCCGCCGGGCTCCGCTATGCGCGCATCGGCTGCCCAGCAGATCGGCATGGCGCCGCAGCCGGCATCGCCGATCGCGATCGCGCCCCGCCTTGGCGAGCTCGTCGCCATCGGCTAGCGTTCGCACATGCGATTTGTCGGATATCTTGGTTCGCTGGCAGCCACCTTTCTCGGCCTCAGCGCCGTGACCTTCGCCATCGGCCGCTTCGTCCCCACCGATCCGGTGCTCGCCATCGTCGGCGACCATGCGTCTCGCGAGACCTACGAGCGGGTGCGGATCGAGATTGGCCTCGACCGCACGATCCCCGAGCAATACGCTCACTATCTGTGGCGCGTGCTGCACGGCGACTTCGGTCATTCGGTGATGACCTCGAATCCGGTGGCCTTGGACATCCTGCATTTCTTTCCCGCGACGCTGGAGCTCGCCACGCTCGCGACGGTGATTGGCGTCCTCGTCGGCGTGCCAGCGGGTGTTGCAGCCGGAGCCCTGAAAGGGCGTTGGCCCGACCATCTCGTCCGCTTTCTCGGCCTGTTCGGCTATTCGATGCCGGTCTTCTGGCTCGGGCTGGTCGGGCTGTGGCTGTTCTACGCCAAGCTCGACTGGGTGGCGGGGCCGGGCCGCATCGACGTCGGTTTCGAGGATCTCGTCGAGCCGCGCACCGGCGCGCTGCTGGTCGATGCGGCGCTGGCGCGCCAGTGGGACGTCTTCAACAACGCGCTCGCCCATATCGCCTTGCCCGCGACGCTGCTCGGCTACATCTCGCTCGCCTACATCGCCCGCATGACGCGCAGTTTCATGATCGACGCGCTGTCGCAGGAGTATGTCGTCGCCGCGCGCGTCAAGGGCTGCACGTTCTGGAGCGCCGTGTGGACGCAAGCCTTTCCCAACATCCTCGTTTCGCTGATCACCGTCGTGGGCCTCAGCTACGCCTCGCTGCTCGAGGGCGCGGTGCTGACCGAAACCGTCTTCGCCTGGCCGGGGCTCGGGCTGTACATCACGCGCTCGTTGTTCAACGCCGACATGAACGCCGTGCTCGCCGGCACGCTGGTCGTCGGAGCGGTGTTCATAGGCGTCAACTCAACTTGCGACTTTCTCTACCGGATCGTCGATCCGAGACTGCGGACGGGATGAGCGCGACGACCGGCTCATACGGCGCCTGGCGCGCTTGGCTCGACGACGCGGCGCCGAAATCGCAGTGGCAGGCGCGGCTTGGCGAAGCCTCGCGCGTCGTCGGGAAGCTCGCCGCCAATCCTCTCGCCGCCATCGGGCTGGTCATCGTCGCCGCGCTGGCGCTCGCCGCCCTCTTCGCCCCCTGGCTCGCCGGCGGACACTCGCCGACCGCCCAGGCGCTCGGCGCGCGGCTCGCGGCGCCGAGCGCCGAACACTGGTGCGGCACGGACGAGCTCGGGCGCGACATTTATGCGCGGATCGTGTTCGGCGCCCGCATCACCTTGCTGATCGTCGCGCTAGTGGCGGCGATCGTCGCCCCGATCGGCCTCGCCGTCGGGATGGCGGCGGGCTATTTCGGCGGCCTCGTCGACATGGCGTTGACGCGCGTCATCGACATTTTCCTCGCCTTTCCCCGGCTGATCCTCGCGCTTGCCTTCGCGGCGGCGTTGGGGCCCGGAATCGCCAATGCGGTGATTGCGATCTCGCTCACCGCCTGGCCGCCCTACGCGCGCATCGCCCGCGCCGAGACGGCGTCGATCGCCCGCAGCGACTTCATCGCCGCCGCCGTGCTGCAGGGCGCGCCGGCGGCTCGCATCCTCGTGCGCCACATCGCGCCCCTCTGCGTCTCCTCGCTCATCATCCGCCTCACCCTTGACATGGCCGGCATCATTCTCACCGCCGCCGGTCTCGGCTTCCTTGGCCTCGGCGCGCAGCCGCCGACGCCGGAATGGGGCGCGATGGTCGCCGCCGGCCGCGACATGATCCTCGATCAGTGGTGGGTGGCGACCATACCAGGACTGGCGATCTTCGTCGTCAGTCTCGGCTTCAACCTGCTGGGAGACGGATTGCGCGACGCGTTCGATCCGAGGTCGACATGACGGACCGGCCGCTGTTGGAGGTCGAGGGGCTCGACGTAACCTATCCCGGTCGTGGCGGCGCCGTGCGCGCAGCGCGGGGCGTCAGCTTCGCGCTGGGACGGGAACGCTTGGCCATCGTCGGCGAGTCGGGCTCCGGCAAGTCGACGACGGGCCGGGCGATCCTCGGCTTGATTCCGCGGCCGGGCGTCGTGCGCGCGCGGCGGCTCGCCTTCGACGGGATCAACCTCGGCGCGCTATCCGACGCCGGCTGGAGCCGGCTGCGCGGCCGGCGCCTGGCGATGGTGATGCAGGACCCCAAGTTCGCGCTCAATCCCGTCCTGCGCGTCGGAGCGCAGATCATGCAGACCTATCGGCTCCATTGGCGTACCAGCCGCCGCGAGGCCGAGCGACGCGCCCTGGAGATGCTAGAATCGGTGCGCATCCGTGACCCCGAGACCGTCTTCCGCCTTTACCCACACCAGCTCTCCGGCGGCATGGGCCAGCGCGTCATGATCGCCATGATGCTGGTCGGCGAGCCCGACCTGCTGATCGCCGACGAGCCGACATCAGCGCTTGACGTCACGGTACAGAACCAAGTGCTGCGGGTTCTCGATGATCTCGTCGCCGCACGCGGCATGGGGCTGATCTTCATCACCCACAATCTGACGCTCGTGTCGAGCTTCTGCGACCGGGCGCTGGTGATGTACGCGGGACGGGTGGTCGAGCAGTGCGACGCCAGACGCCTCGGCGAGGCGCGCCATCCCTACACCCAGGCGCTGATCGCCGCCGCGCCGGACCTCGACCATCCACGCGCCGTGCTGCGCACAGTTACCCGCGACCCGACGTGGACGACGTGACCGCGCCCCCCGCCATCGCCGTCGAGCGGCTGTGGGTGACTTACACCCACGAGGGCCGGCGCATCGACGCCGTGCGCGACGTCTCGTTCGCCGTCGCGCCGGGCGAGACCTTCGGCCTCGTGGGCGAATCGGGGTCGGGAAAGTCAACCGTCCTGAAGGCGATCGCCGGCCTGGTGGCGCCGACAGCGGGCGGCGTGCGTCTCGCCGGGCGTGGGATGACGGCGAAGCGCGATCGCGCCGAGCGGCGGCGTCTGCAATACGTCTTTCAGGATCCCTACGGCTCGCTGCACCCACGCCACACGGTCGATCGCGCGCTCCGCGAGCCGCTCGAGATCCATGGCTTCGCCGACCGCGACGCGGCGATCCTCGCCGCGCTTGCCGGCGTCGGTCTCGAATCGCGCCATCGCTTCCGCTATCCGCATCAATTGTCGGGCGGGCAACGCCAGCGCGTGGCGATCGCCCGCGCCCTCATCCTGTCGCCGGGCGTTCTGCTGCTCGACGAGCCGACCTCTTCGCTCGACGTCTCCGTGCAGGCCGAGATCCTCAATCTCCTCACCCGCGTGCGCAGCGAGCGCGCGCTGACGACGATCTTCGTCAGTCACGACCTCGCGGTGGTGGCGCATCTATGCGAACGCGTCGCGATCATGCGGCTCGGCGAGATCGTCGAAACCCTGCCGGTCGAGGCGCTGCGGGCTAGCGGCGCTGCGACGCCATATGGCCGGGAGCTGATCGCCGCCAGCCGCGGCTATGTCCGTCACGACGAGCCTCTTGCCAGCGCTGACGTAAGCGAAAGATAGTGTGAGGGTCCGCATCTCACGACGCAAGAGGGATCCATGCCGAAGAATTGGAAACTCGCGCTCTGCGCCAGCCTGATCGCCATTGCGACAGCGTCGGCGCCGCTCACGCCGGCCGCGGCCGCCACGCCCGCCGAAACGCTGGTCGTCGCCAAGGCGATCGACGACATCATCTCGCTCGACCCGGCCGAAGCCTACGAGCTCTCAGGAATCGAGATGATCACCAACGTCTACGACCGCATCATGCGCTTCGAGGCGAACGACGTGACCAAGCTGGTCGGAGGAGCGGCCGAGAGCTGGACGATCAGCGACGACGGCAAGACGTTCACCTTCAAGCTCCGCAAGGGACTGACCTTCCACTCCGGCGACCCCGTCACCGCCGAGGACGCGGCCTTCTCGCTCCAGCGCGTCGTCAAGCTCGACAAGTCGCCGGCGTTCCTCATCGACCAGCTTGGCTGGACCAAGGACAACGTCGACGCGATGGTGAAGGCCATCGACGATTCGACATTGCAAGTGTCGATTAGCGCCGATTTCGCGCCCTCGCTTGTGCTGTCGCTGATGTCGTCGGTCGTCGGTTCGATTGTCGAAAAGAAGGTCGCGCTGGAGCATCAGGTCAACGGCGATCTCGGCAACGGCTGGTTGAAGACCAATTCCGCCGGTTCCGGCGCGTTCGTTCTCAAGAGCTGGAAGGCCAACGAAAGCGTAGTGATGGACGCCTTTCCCGGCTATCGCGACGGCGCGCCGGCGATCAAGCGGGTCGTCGTGCGCCACGTGCCCGAGCCGGCGACGCAACGCCTCCTGGTCGAGAAGGGCGACGTCGATATCGCCGAGAACCTGACGCCCGACCAGGTCGCCGGGCTGGCCGGCGACAAGGAGGTCGCCGTCACCACCGCGCCGCAGGCGACGCTGATCTACGTCGGCCTCAACCTGAAGACGCCGCCGTTCCAGAACCTCAAGGTGCGGCAGGCGATGCACGACCTCATCGATTACGACGGCATGGCCAATTCCTTCCTCAAGGGCCAGTTCTCGGTGCATGAGTCCTTCTGGCCATCGGGCTTCTGGGCTTCGCTCGACAAGAACGAATATGCGTTCGACCCGGCGAAGGCGAAGGCGCTGCTCACCGACGGCGGCTATCCCAACGGATTCGAGGTGACGCTCGACACGCCCAATTCTTCGCCCTACCTCACCATCGCCCAATCGATCCAGGCGACCATGGCGCAGGCGGGCGTGAAGGTGACGCTCGCGCCCGAGGAACAGAAGACCCTGCTCACCAAGTATCGCGCGCGCCAACACCAGATGCTGCTCGTGTACTGGGGCCCGGACTATATGGATCCGCACACCAACGCAGATTCGTTTGCGCGCAACCCGGACAATTCCGACGATGCGAAGTCCAAGCCGCTGGCTTGGCGCAACGCCTGGGACATTCCCGAGATCACCAAGATGACCGACGCGGCGGTGCGCGAGCGCGATCCCGCCAAACGCGAGCAGATGTACAAGGATCTGCAAGCCAAGGTGATGGACGAGGGCCCGTTCATCGTCATGTTCCAGGAAACCAAGCAGATCGCCGAGCGCGCCAACGTGAAGAACTTCGTGTTCGGGCCGACGGCGGACGTAGTGTTCTATCGACTGGTGACCAAATAGGTCGGATTTCTCGATCGGCGCCGCGCCCCAGCGCCGCGGCGCCGATTCTCCGCAGCCTCCCCATTGTGAATCGATTTCGCCGTTTGACCCTGCCGTCTTGAATGTTCCCAGTGCGAAAGGATGCCAATCGGCGTCCGGAGCCGTCGCCGATTTGCAGCCAGGGTCGCGATTTCGCGGGGCGGTCGACCTCAGGCCAAGCGAGCCGCGCCGCTTGGCCATCGCGGTCGCGGACGCAAGCTGACGATCGTTTTCCTGCAGAGGCGCCGATGGCGTCAGCGGGTGCGCGTGGAATTACACCGGACGCCGCGACGCCCAGCCGGCCTCAGCGCTCGACGTGCAGGCGAACGCCGTCAAGTCGCAACTTTAAGCATAAATAGCTTCTTCCGTTCGAATACGCACTACTAATTGCTTCCAGCAGCCAAATACATACGATCTTCATACTCTACTTAACATTGAGGGTATGACGATGAACAAAGATGACGACCATGAAGACGATGCTCTGTATTTCCAAACCCTGCTTATGATCGCCAAGGGCAACGACAAGTTCCTGACGCTCGCCGCCAACCTCCGCGAGCTGTACGACACCGCGCCGGAGGAATTTCGCCGGCTCGCCAAACTGCGCGTCCTCGGGCGGCGGCGGGCGTACTATTTCGTCGAGATCGATCGCGTCTTCGGCGGCGACCAAGACATGGCGGTTCGGCTGAACCAGATCGGCTGGACCAAGCTGCAGATCATCGCCCCCTATGTGACGAAGGAGAACCGTGAGGAGCTGGTCGCGCTCGCCGAGGCCCATACGGCCGTCAACCTCAAGGCGATCGTGCGCGGCAAGCCGCCAATCCTCGGCGGCAGGACGGTCGTGCTCCACTTCACCAAGAAGCAGTTCGCCGCCTTCGCCGACGCGATCCTCGCCCATGGCGCGAGCAAGAACGGCGCGGGCTTCCTCGACAAGGAGCGGGCGCTGATCAAGGCGCTGAAGAAGCGGAAGAAGAAGGGCGACACGAACGTCCCCGGGGTCTCGAAAGGCGGATCGTCCGGATGGGACGTCGCAACCTGAAGTCGAGGTCACCCTCGCCGCGGCGAGCGCGTTTGCAGTCGAGCCTGCCTTTGCGCCGCGACGACGTCCGACCAGCCGACGACGATTCGTTCCGGCGCGCAGTTCTGCGTCGGTCTCGGCAACGGAGCGATCCGCCGCCGCCGGCATTCGCTGACAAAGACGGAGGGCTTGCCTGCGACCTTGGCCGCCATGTCGGGATCGGCGGTCGGGGCGAAGAACACCGACGCCGGCGCCATGATCGACTGGATCGGGAGCGGCGCCCAGCGCGCAAACGCGTCAACGAAGGTCGCGACGAACCCGGCGTCCAGCGTCGCCGCCCACTTGGCGAAGACGACCTTTCGCTGCAGGCCCGTCGCCATCAGCAAATAGCGTTCGCCTCCGGGCGTGGCGAAGCGATAGGGCTCAAGGTCAAAGTGCCCGGATTCGTTCTCAAAGTCGATCGCTGACGGCTTTGGTCTCAAGCCGGCTGGGACCCGGCTGATCCGCCAGCGCTTGAGGCAGCGGTGCAGGCCCGATCGGCTGAGCGACGGGATCATCGGCCGCAACCGAGTCCAGCAGGCGTCGAGCGGCAGTTTGCTCAACTTGCGGAACGCAACGATCAGCGCCTCGTCGTCGGCGGAGAGCACGCTTGAGACCGGTCGTTTCGGCCCCTTCGCCAATTCCGCGGCGCCGTTTCGCCGCCGCCACTTGGCGACGGTTTTCGGGTTGACGCCGGCTTCTCGCGCCAGAACCGCCGTCGACGCTTCGCTGCGTTGGAATTTCCGACGCATGCGCGCTGTCGTGCGCGCGTTTGGATGGCGTTTGGGGGACACGGAATTCGTCGCACAGAAGTCTTCTTGTCACACCATGCGCCGGAGAAGACGCGATCGCCATGCCCCCATGACCAAGCGCGTCACAATTCGCTGCGAAGATGACGCCAGCCAGTTCACGCCGCCGCCGAACGGCGCGAGGGCTGGCGCTTCGGCGACGATCCAAACGCCAAGTTCGTTGTATTCACCTTTACTTTGATCAGTCATTTCATATACTTGTTGCGGGTCAGAAGTTCCGACGACCTCCTCAGAATCAAGGAGGACGACGTGAACCCATCCGAAATCCAATTGCGAATCGAACCGACTTTGCGACACGCCGCGGCGCGCTTCGGCGACTGTCCGCGCCCCGAACCGCTCGCGGCTTCGCCATGGGTGGCGATGTCGACCCTGCAGAAGGCGATCCGGCGCGGCCGAGAGGATCTCGCGCTCCGGGCGGCGGCGACCCTCATGCGCGACGCGCCGGATCGTTTGTGGCGGCGACTGGGCTGCGTCGCCTGCGAGGACATCGGCCTGGGCGATCTCGAGGCGGTCGCAATCGCGACGGCGGCGCTCGGCGGCGTGCGAAAGCGCGCCGAGCTCGGCGGCGATTGGCCGATCGCCGGCGCGGTCGTTGCAGGCCTCGCTTGCGCCCCAAAATGCCGCGTCGCCGACGATCTACTGATGATCTGTGAACTCTGCCCTGCCTACGCGCGACAGCGGGACGAGCTTCAACGCCTCAGCGTCGGCGAGTTGGTCGGCGTCGTTTGCGGATCGGCGCCGATCGAGGAGCGGGCTGTCGCGCTATGGTGCGCGCTCGGCGGCGGCCCGCGGCGTCTCGGCCTGCGCCGGCCTCGCAGCGAAACTCAGACCGTGTTCGATCGTCTTTGCGAAGCAGGCTGGCCGAGCGCTCTCGTCGAAGTCGCCCGAATTAATTTCAATCGCACCGGAGAACCTTTGGGCCCGCTCGTCGCCCTCGCGGCGCGAGAACCCGTGAATGGGTCGCGCGTCGAAGCCGACGAAATTCCGCCGGAACTTATGATCAATGGGACGCCGGGCTGGGCGTTCGACCTCTATACGCGAGAAGGCCGCGCCGTCTACGCGCGCTTTCTCGCGGCGGACTCCCGCTCCGCCGCGTGGCTTCGCCGCTATGTGGCCGCAAGTCGGCGCGTCGCGGTTCTGGGCCACTGCGTATTTCGGGTCGAGGGCGGCCTCGTCGATCGTCGCGTGCATTGGCCGCTCGCCGATCGCTTGCGCGAACAGGCCGACGTTTCCTGCGCCGGCCCTGGCTGCGGCGATGTCAGCGAGCTTCTTGACCTCGTTCGACAGGACTTGACGCGGCTCAACGGCGTTCGATCTCAGACGTTAGGCCGCGACGACCATTGTGCTTACACCGCGCCGGCTGGGCCTCACTGACGAACCATTCGTAAGAAGTCGCAATCCCCCGCAAGCGACAAAGGTCGCCCCTTCATCGACCGCCGCACGGCATGCCCCGTCATCGAAAACAGAGCCGTGACGGATCACTCCGATGAAGGCCGAGGAAGCCGGAGTTTGGTCTTTGCCTTCGATGGCGGCAGCTTCTGGCAGGGCGGCTACGTCGTCGTTCCGCTCCCCCTGCAAGGCACGTCAGCCCGCCGCGGCGGCGGCGTGCGCGATCTCGCGGGCGAACTGCGTCTGATGGAGATGGTAGTAAGCGCCGCGCCGCGCCATCAGCGCGTCGTGGCGGCCGAATTCCGCCACCTCGCCGGCGTCGATGACGCAGATGCGGTCGGCGTTGAGGACGGTGGTCAGCCGGTGGGCGATGACCAGCGTCGTGCGTCCGGCGCACAGGATCTTCAGCGCCTCCTGAACCGCGTGCTCGGATTCGGAATCGAGCGCCGAGGTTGCTTCGTCGAGCAGAATGATCGGCGCGTCCTTGAGGAACGCCCGGGCGATGGCGATGCGCTGCCGCTGGCCGCCGGAAAGCTGCATGCCGTGCTCGCCGCACGGGCTGTCGTAGCCCTGAGCGAAACCCATGATGAAGTCGTGGGCGTGCGCCGCCCGCGCCGCGGCTTCGATGTCGGCGCGCGCCGCGCCGGGCCGGCCCAGCGCGATGTTGTCGGCGATCGAGCCCTTGAACAGGAACGTCTCCTGGCTGACGTAGGCGAGGCGGCGGCGCAGCGAGGCGCGCCCGACCTTGCCGATGTCCTGGCCGTCGATCGCGACCACGCCGGATTCGGGCTCGTAGAAGCGCAGGATGAGGTTCATCGCCGTCGTCTTGCCGCCGCCCGACCGCCCGACCAGCGCCGTCGTGCGGCCCGGCTCGGCGACGAGGTTGAGGCCGCGCAGCACCGGCTCGCCCTTGCGATAGGCGAAG
>Ga0181529_10001130_pt1 | contig 36062 bp, 33 predicted proteins | sample PEATcosm2014_Bin_36_FD_119763 | JGI IMG/M metagenome (GOLD analysis project Ga0181529, IMG submission 119763) | Peatland microbial communities from MTU Mesocosm Facility, Houghton, MI, USA - PEATcosm2014_Bin10_30_metaG | ecosystem: Environmental > Terrestrial > Soil > Wetlands > Peat | place... | reverse complement strand
TACTTTGTCAGGCCGGGCGCCTCCCGCGGCGCACGGCTACGAAGGCCAACAATCCAGCACCTATAAGCACCGCACTAGCTGGTTCGGGCGACACGAAATCGGCGGCAGGATCATTGTTGGCGATGAACGAGACGTTCTCAGAGTTGTCGAGGGGTGACCAGTTCGAAACATCGCCATAGTAGCAGGACGGCCCATACGGGTTGGACGCGCCGCCATTCAGATCGCCCACAAGCAGCGCTTGCCCATTTACGCTGACAAACAGAGGGCCACCGCTGTCGCCGAAGCAAGTTGTTCCTTCAAGGGGCAGCGGAATGGCGCTGCCGAGCGACGATGTGGTCCCCGCCGGATTGTCGAAATCAGACTCCAGACCGAAGGTTGGGTCGAGCGCATCGATCATGTTCTGCGCGGCGAGAAGGTCGGTAGCCCCGGGGAGGTTATAGCCGTAACCGTTCGCGGTGGAGGCAGTACCCAATCCGGTGTCCTGGTAGCCATAGCCAAGGAGGGTGCCGATCATCCCGACGGGATTGCCGAGCCAGATATCCGCGGGGAGCACCCCGGTGACCGGGCTAGATAAGATGAGGAGGGCCTGGTCGTGGATCGCGTCACCCCCAGTTTCGTCGTACCAAAAGGGGTTCACCACAACGTTAGCCACGTTGCCGCTGGGAATGGTGGCCGGCACATTTGCGCTGAATCCGGTGGTGATGGTCGCGGCGGGAGTGACAGTACCGGTAGCCCCGTCGTCCACTCAATGCGCGGCTGTCAATACGACATCCGCCGAAATCAAAATTCCGCTGCAGAACTGAGCGGTCTCGCCGCCCACCGGGGATGTGTTGTCGGCGAGATAAACCGTCGAGGCGTATTGCGCCTGTTGCGCCAGCGCGACGTAAGAGGAGACCGGAACACCGTAGGTGATAAAAATTGCGTGCGCCGGTGTCGCCAGGAATGCCAGAATTGCGGCAGCCGTCAAGGCACACGATGCGAAACGGAAAGACACGAGTCGGGAAGTAAACCGGTTGGAAACGATGGACATCGCTTCGCTGGATGGTCGGAGCGCGACCGTTTGGCGAGAGATGGGGCGAGCGGACATTTCGATGAGAGTAGCATTTTGGGTGGAGGCGCGGCCACAGGGCGCCAGGCAGCACCATCACAGCAGTTTACTCATCCCGCAGCGCCACCATGGGGTCGATGGCGACGGCGCGGCGCGCCGGGACGTAGATGGCCAGCGCGGCGGCCGATGCCAGCACCAGCGGGATGCCGAGGAACGTCGCGGGACCAACGCCGCGGACACCCCACAGCGCGAACGCCAGCAGCCGCGCCAGCGCCAACGCGGGAAGCATGCCGATAGCCAGTCCGATTCCCGTGGCGATCATGCCGTGGCGGAAGATGACGCCGATCACCCGCCCGCGCGGCGCTCCCAGGGCGATCCGTACGCCGATGTCGTGGGTCTGCTGCGACACCAGGTACGACATCAAACCGTACACGCCCACCACGGCCAGCGTCAGTGCGACCACGCCGAAGATGCCCATCAGCCACGCCATGTAGGCGAAGACGAAAATCTCCTGGTGGAGCAAGCCATCGAGCGTGGTCAGGTTCTCAATGGGCTGTTCGCGGTCGACGGAGCGCACCGCGGCGGTCACCGCGGAGGCCAGCCGCATGGCATCGCCCTCGGTCCGCACGGCAATGTTCATGGAGGTCTTGGGCGACTGCAGGTCGGAAACGTACACGATCGGAATCATGGACAGTTCGAGCGCGCTCTGATGAATGTCGCCCGACACGCCGACGATGGTCAGCCACGGGCGCGACGGCGGTCCCAGGCGGATCCGCTTGCCGAGGACCGCGGCGGCGTTCTTCTCCTCCGGCCACCAGCGCCGCAGCATACGCTCGCCGATCACCGCGACGGCGGGCGCCTGCGCGGTATCGGCATCGCTGAGCAGACGGCCGGAACGGAGCGCGATGCCCAGCGTGGGAAAGTAGTCCGGGCTGGCCGATTGCACGAAAATCATCGGCGGGTTGCCGTGCTGCGGCGGACGGCCTTCGATGGTGAGCGCGTAGGATTCGCCGGCGCGGCTGTAGGGCAACGCAGTGACCGCGGCGGCCGAGCGGACGCCGGGCAGGGCGCGCAGGCGCGCCAGCACGTCGCGGTAGAACGTGGGAACGGCGTCGCCGCGATACCGGCTGGAATCGAGCGCGACGCTCAGGGTCAGCAGCGAGGCTCGATCGAGATTCGGCTGCCCGGCGATCATGCCGCGGAAACTGGCCACCATCAGGCCGGCGCCCACCAGCAGCATGACGGCCATGGCCATTTGTCCGGCCACCAGCACCGTTCGCAGACGATTGCGCCGCGGCCCTCCCGACGAGCGGCTGCCCTCCTTCAACGCTTCCACCAGGTTGGGACGGGAGCAGCGCCACGCCGGCAGCAATCCGGCGAGCAACGCGCTCAGCGCGGCCGCTCCGACGGCAAACAGCAGCGTATGCGGGTTGAGGCCCATGTCCTTCCATGTGGGTAAGTAATGGCGCATCTCCGCGGGGATGGCGGCTTTGAACACCGCCAGACCGATTTTGGAGAACAACAGGCCCAGGCCGCACGCCAGCGCCGCCAGCACCAGACTTTCGGTGACCAGTTGGCGGACAATACGGCTGCGGCCCGCGCCCAGCGCCGTGCGGACGGCCACCTCGCGGCCGCGGCCGGTGGCGCGCGCAAACTGCAGGTTGGCGACGTTGACGCACGCGATCAGCAGCACAAAGAAGGCGGCGGCAAACAGCATGGAGACGTACACCGCCGCGTAATCGCCGACGGTGTAGCGCTCGAGCGTCCACGGCGAAAAATGACGGCCGCGGTTGGTTTCGGGGTACTGCTTCGCCAGCCGGCCGCCGATGGTGCGCAGTTCGGCGGCCAGTTGCGGCAGGGTATGGCCGGGCTTGAGCTGGACGCCGGCTTCGAACACCATGCGGGTCCGCGAATCGCGAAGTTCCGGAGGCAGGGAGAGCGGGATCCACATCTCCCGCCAGGTGCGCGGGAAGCGGAACTTCGGCGGCATCACGCCAGTCACCGTGACGTCGTGGCCGCCGGCGCGGATGGTTTTTCCCACAATCCGCGGATCGGCGTTGAAGTGGCGGCGCCACAGGTCGTCGCTGAGAACGGCCACCTGTTCGCGGCCGGGCTGGTCTTCGCCCGGCAGGAAACCGCGGCCCAGCGCCGGCTGCACGCCCACCACGTCGAAGAAGTTGGTGGTGATGCGCGCCGTTTCCACGCGGATGGGTTCGCCGCCCGAATCCACCACGTTGAGCGTGGTATGGTCCCAGCCGGACAGGCTTTCGAGCGACGGCGCGCGGCGGATGTCTTCCATGTCGGCGGGCGTGAGCGGATTGCCCACGTGCTCGCCGGGAACATCCTGCAGGATCACGGCGAACCGCGGCGGCTGCACCCACAGCATCGGCTGCAGCACCAGGGTATCCATGCTGCTGAGGATCACGGTGGTGGCGGCAATGCCCAGCGACAACGTGAGCGCGGCAACAGCGGTGAAGCCGGGGCGCAGGCGCAGTTGGCGAACGGCGTAGCGCAGGTCTTGCAGGAACGTTTCGAACCAGGGGAGGGTCCACATATCGCGACAGGTCTCCTTGAATCGAGTGATGTTGCCGAATTGACGGCGCGCCTGGGCGGCGTCGCCGGTCTCGCGGGCGCGCATGTCCAGGTGGAATTGCAATTCGTCTTCCAGGTCGCGGTCCAGTTGGCGGCGGCGGAAGAGGGCTCTTAGCCGGTGTAGAGCGATGGAGACAAATTCGGGCAGGATTATGCCGGCTCCATGATCCTGGAGATGGCCGTCGCCATGCGGCTCCAGCGAGCCGCTTCGCCGGCCAGGTGACGGCGTCCCGAAGCGGTCAGCCGGTAGTATTTGGCGCGGCGGTTGTTCTCCGAAATCCCCCATTCGGCCGCCAGCAGGCCGCGCAATTCCAGACGATGCAGCGCCGGATAGAGCGCACCCTCCTCCACTTTCAGCACGTCCTCGGACGTCTGCTGGATGAACTCCGCTACCGCGTAGCCGTGCATCGGTCCCTGAATCAGGGTCTTGAGGATCAGCATATCCAGCGTTCCCGGCAGCAGTTCGCCGGAACTGGGCTTCGGTTCCCGCATAAGTCAGCTCCTTGATGCCGAGGTCCAGTACCACCTGCGGCAGATCTTCGTAAAGAATCCGGGCTTCGCCCCAGCCGTCGCGGCGGCGGCGGCGCGCGAAAAACCAGATCAGGCCGAAATTGGCCAGAAAGGCGATGTAGAACCCCGGCAGCATGCCGCCTACCATGGCCGCGGTGGAGATCATCACCGTAAGCATGGGCACCAGCGCGCACAACGCGATGAAGTACGAGGAGAGGATTAGCACCAGCGGCCGTTTCCCCGGAAGGTACGAACAGGTGAACGGCAACTGCTGCCAGCTATGGAAGAGACACTCGAAAATGGACAGCGAAACCAGCACCTGCAGCACCGTCATGCGAATGGCCATGGGCCACCCCAGCGCCGCGACTGCAACCGGAAACAGCAGCAGATAGACCGGCGCAATGGCATAAGCCACCACGACGCGCTCCACCGCCGACATCCACTCTCTGCGGCCCTGGCTCTCGGTGATGCGGAACAGCCAGTTGGCGGGCAACTCGGCGGGGATGGAAATCACGTGGCGGAATCCGCTGATGAGGATCACCGAGCAGGCCAGCGGCCAGAACAGCACCGCGAATCGCACGGCCTTTTGCACGCTGTGGGCGCGCAGGAACAGGGCGCCATCCACCAGCGAGCTGTTGAGCATGATGGCGACGGCGCCTCCCAGGTACGCCAGCCAGATGACGCGGTGGGTGCGGCTGCGCGCCAGCGTCTTGGCCATGAATTCGACGATGGCTACGCGCCGGGGCGATCGCGCCAGCACGCGCGACAGGCTCCACGGCCAGGTGCGCGGCGACGCCAGGCGGACCGGCGTCTCGACCAGCAGCGTCCGATAGCGCCGGTAGCTGAGCAGGTACGTCGCGAGAGTGAGCGCGAAAGCGCTGGCGGCGGCGCGGAGGCCGCGGCTGGACATAGCGGCGAAGAACGCGTCGCCGGTGCCCGAGAGCGACCGGTGCAATCCCGTGAACCAGACCGGCGGCAGCCAGGCGCCGAACTGCGGCAGCTTGCCGATGAGCGCCGGCTGCCAGTCCTTGACGGTCCAGCTATACAGGCCGGCCAGCAGGAAAATCGCCACCAGCAGCCCCTGAACGTACACTGAGACGCGCGCGAACCAGCGGCCGGGGAGGAGGTTGAGCAAGACGCCTTGCAGCGCCACGATGGCGAAGAACGTGAAGAAGCAGGCCAGTCCCGAAGCGGCCGCCTGCGCCGCGGCTTGCGCCAGGTAGGCGCCGTCCAGGTGCCATCCGCCGCCGAATTCGGCCGGCGCGATCAGGCTGGGGAGCCAGTTGAGCGCGGCCACGATGCCGGCGGAGAAGAGCATCACGGTGAAGAACCGGGCCGCGAAGATCTGCCGCGAGCGGACGGGAAACGCCGCCAGCGCCAGGTAATCGCGACCGCTGGGAAACAGCGCCTGCCACTCGATCAGCGCAATCAGACCCGTGATCGAGCAGAGCAGCGTGATGAGCGCCAGTTCGTCGGCAATGGGGGCGGCGCGCAGCGCGTCGACCGCCCCGGCCGCCTCCAGCAGCCGGTACTTGGAGCTGTAGTTAGCGGCAAGCGATCCCTCGCGCACCAGCAGCAGGCCGGCGGGCAGGAACAGCGCGACCATGCCGATGGCCGCCTGCTGCCACTGGCCGGGCGAGGTGGACCACTCGCCATCGAGCATGCGGCCCAGAAAGTGGCGCATCAGCTCCAACTTGACGCCGTGAGTCCGCGCCAGCCAGGTCACGCCTGCATCACCTCCAGGATGTGGCCGGCCACGGCGCGGTGGTTCTGTTCGCGCGTGATCTGGCTGAAGATAGCTTCGAGCGACGTTTCGTGCAGGTTGGCGCGCAGCCGTTCGATGGTGTCGTACGCCGCCACGCGCCCCTTATTCAGGATGAGCACGCGCGAGCAGATCTTTTCGAGGACGTCGAGCACGTGCGAGCTGTAGAGGATCATGCGGCCCCGCGAGGCCAGTTCGTCGAGCAGGTCGCGGAGCACCAGCGCGGTGGTGACGTCCAGGCCGGAAAGCGGCTCGTCGAGGATCAGGATCTCCGGGTTGTGGAGCAGCGCGGCGGAGAGCAGGATTTTCTGCCGCATGCCTTTGGAATAGGCCGAGACGGGCGTGTGGCGATCGTCCCAGAGCGCGAAGAGGCGCAGAAATTCGTCGATTTTGGGTTCCAGGACTTCGCGCGCCAGCCCGCGGAGGCGTCCGGCAAGCTGCAGGTACTCGCGGCCGGAGAGATGCGGATAGAGATGCGGCTCCTCGGGAACGTACCCGATGCGCGCCTGGAAGGCGGGAAGGTCGTCGATGACGCTCGAACCGCGGTAGAGGATCTGGCCTTCGCTCGGTTCCAGCAGTCCAATGATCATCTTGACGGTAGTGCTTTTGCCGGCGCCATTGGGTCCGACGTAGCCCAGGATTTCGCCGGGCTGGAGGGTGAAGTTGACATCCTCAACGGCTGGTATGCCGTTGTACCGCTTGGTCAAACTGCAGATTTCGAGCATGCGGTCTCCTTGTCTCCCATAATTGCTTTATGGGAGCGTTGGGGATATAGAAACCGCGGGGCGAAGGAAAGTTCCCGGAGGATTGTGGACAGTTGATGGGATGGGGATGGGGGCCGCGCCGGGCTTGCCGCCTACGCGTTACCGGCGTGCCAGCAACTCACGGGGGAAAGACGATGTGAGTCCGGCGGGCCATCCCAGTTTCGAATCCGGACTGGGGAGCCAAAATTTGGCATGCGTCCTTGCTTTTTCAGCAAGTTGCAGATGCCCAAACCGAGGGTCCCAGCAGGGATTCGAACTGGCTCCCAATGCGTCTTTCGGCGAAGCAAAGAAGCTCTGCTGTGATCCTGTGATCGAAAGAGAACGGCTCGGGCCGTGCTAAACTTCAGTCAAGGTGCAACAGCTCACTTCGCGAGATGTCTTTGAAGTACTGGCCCGGTGGGACAGCGAGGCTGGTGTCTGGGTGGCCGAGAGCGAGGATATCCCCGGTCTCGTTGCCGAGGCTGATTCGCCCAATAACCTCGCGCGAAAACTGAGAATCCTCGTCCCCGAGTTACTCGAACTGAACGGCGTCCCCGCTCTCCGGCCGGCGAAATACCACGTGCGGTACGAGCACGAAGACAGCGATGTCCTGGCATTCTGATGGCCGGCTTCACACCGAGGGTGAAGGAGATTCTCACCGCTCACGGATGCCAGTTTGAGCGATCCGGCCGGGGAGACCACGAAATCTGGTACAGCCCCATCACTCAGCGCCGCTTTCCCGTGGACCAGAAGATCCTCTCTCGGCACACAGCAAATGCTGTGCTGAGGCAGGCTGGTATCGCGAAGCAATTCTGACCGCTCGCATGTGACGTGTGATCGCAGGCCGGACATGGCAAACTCGCCTTTCAAGACCCTAAAATCGCATTCAGTATACTCCCGGACGGCGTAGTGTTTTGCTGCCCTCGCCAGATTCCCTGCTCGAAGAGCTCATTCTCAGTCGTTCGAAAAGGATCTCGGCTGGGCGCCCAGTCTGGACGCGCGGGCCAGTCTTGCGCGCACGCCATTGGCCTAAAAGGAATTGGACTGGTTCGAGCGGACCGCGAATGAGGCGGCAAAAGTTCGAAACGTGTCCAAGGTGGGGAGGCAAAGATCAAAACCCTAGGCGGGATTCGAACTGGCGATTTGCACTCACGAGTTCACCGGCGGGTCGTGGTTACGGCTGAGGAATCTTCACGACCCGATTCTTCCGTTCGTCGGCGTCTGAGGCCGACCCGCGCCGGCACGGGCTCTGCTTGTCCGGGACCAGTGGCACCACGGCCGAAGGCTTCAAAGGCCAACATGAACCCTTACAATCCGCCAAGCTGCAATTGCGGCAGCATCGTCTCTGGATTGTAATTCTTTAAAGGCAGTAAACCAAGGGGTGGCAGCAGTGACCCCTTTTGCGCCCGCGGCTGCCTCGGCGGATAGAATAGCGTCGTCAACTACTATGACTGGAATTGAGTCGCCGACATGGACCGATCGTGCGGCTTTAACTTCGTACCCGTCAGAATGAATGACGACGCCGGACTTCATTGCTACATTGGCAGTCAGGTTCGCAGGGAAAACCATTTTCTTATTTACCGTGCCCAGCCTGAAAAAGTCGACGTACTGATCGCCGATCTTCAGCTGCGCCGCTACGATCTTAACCCCCTGGTAGTAATCGACATTCCAGGCCTGATCGGCCGACACTTGCGCGGCAAGCACGTCACCCTTTTTGATGCTGCCGAGAAATGAGACGACTGGGATGCAGGAAAAGATTTTGTTCTTGATCGGGGAAACGTCACTGCCAACCCTTATTTGGCCCGCAAAATAGGCTTCGGCGCGACCGCCTGGGACCTGCTGTGTTGAGATGGGCGGTACTTGAGCACTCGTGGGGGCACAACACCAGACTGCGCCGATGGCGGACACGGCCGCCACGAGCTTCGCCATGACACTTCTCATTTGCACAGCCTCCTTGGCCCGCCTCGCCGTTCCATGCCAGCGGAAGTCGATCATCTTTGACGCATCAGCGTTTACAACTCACCTCGCTGGTTGAAACGGCGACCGACTGTAAGCATAGCATCGCCGGTCTTCACTCAAACAGCGCGCCTTGTAGCGGGACGCGTCCAGACTGGGTGCCCACTCTGGACCAGCGTCGGCAGTGCGCTCGAATCGCTCTGAAAACAATGAACGCCTGCGGGTTCGATCACAGGGCCAACCTGGTGGCGAAAGTTCGAAACGCGTCCACGATGGGGAGCCAAAATGAAGTTATTCAACCTCGCGGTATCTGATTGTTTCACTACGATCATTTCAGACGCTTCTCCCGGATTGGCACCACCTGACAGTGACCCCGGCGTGGACTCGAACTCTTGATCCGACCAGCATCCCCAAGAACGAATCGGCGGTGGCCCAGTATGCGTGCCAACTTCCAGAAGCCGACCATCCTCCAGACAACCCCGCAATCGCTCTACGGTGTGACATTTATCGCGAGCTATCGCTCGACAAGAGCGCTACCGCCAACCGGGGGCGGCTACTCGCGAACTCTGTTATTCGGTTTTCGTGAAACGACCGTGGTCTCGCTGAAACCAGTTCAATACCCGCAGGGCGCGCAGCGTGTTCCATCGGCTCGGCTGTCCCTCGCCTTCGTCCATCTCGACGGGCATCACGCCGGGATACCTGGTCTCCAGGGGCCACAGCCCATTGCCGTCACGCTTCGATGCGACCAGCTCGATAGCCTCGGCCATCCGTTCGTCGTACGCAACGCCGGCGCGGCACAGGTACTCGAGTCCCCGCAGCACGTCGTAGTGCCACCACGTCGGGAACGCGAAACGCGTCCACTCGGAGCCGCCCTTGCGATCTCGCTCGATTACCTCACCGGTCGACCGGCGGCGGAAGAGGCGGCGATCGAGAAGGTACTTCTGCCCGCGGAGGCGGGCTTCGACAATCTCCTGGCCGCCCCCGACGGCGCGTTCGTATGCGAGCAGGGCTTCGAGCACGCAGATTGTGGTGTTAAATGACGACCGCGTCGAGCCGGTGGCGGCCTCGCAGTTCCAACCGCCGTCGGGCAACCGTTCGGCGAGCAGTCGGGCGACAAGGCCCTGGACGTCCTGGCCGAAATAGGCGCCGACGGCCGCGACCTGTCCATTAATGCAAGGCTCGACCTCGCCGTCAAAGAAGGCATTGACGTCACATTCCTGCGGGCCGCATCCCTTCCACGTTACTCGGTCGCGGACTAGTTCCGTTGCGCGGCGTGCCTGGTCGCTGGCTGGATCGAGCCCCAGATCGCGCAACAGCATGAGGACATGCATGGTGGAATTCCACCCGCGGTTCCATGCCGCGCCGCCCCACCGCCCGTCGGACGCCTGGAGACTAAGCAGCCTTGCTCCAGCGCCTTCGGTAGCAACACGCGCGCGCTCGGCCGCGACTTCTTCTGCCGGCGAACTAATCAGGTCCCGCATCACCTGCCAGCGGATCGAAGGGTCAGAATCGAGCAGCCACTGTATGACCGGGCTCTCCGTCTTTGGAGCTTGCCGTTTTGGTAGATTGATTGCCATGGTCAGCCCTTCTTGGATTTGATCACAAGACGCTGTTGGTCAGAGCTGTCACGCGCCATCCGGAAGTTACCTTCCGCCCCTTGGTGAGTTCGAGACCCGTCCAGACTGGGGGCCCACCCCGGACAAGCGTCGGCGGGGCGCTCGAATCCTTCTGGAAACAATAGACGTCTGCGGGTTCGATTAGAGGGTCAACTGAGCCCCTGGAGTTCGAAGCGTGTCCAAGGTGGAGAGCCAAATCACGTTTTCCGTTTCGTACGCCATCTGATTGATCTCATTACGCGTGCTTGACGCGTCTCTTCGGGATCTGGCCCTGCTTGGCAGTGACCCCTGCGTGCCGGAAAGGTGCAAGCGGGAGGAGACGGACCGCCTGTTCAATTCGACGCGACATGGTCGGCGGAAAACGGCGAGGGCGCCTCTGCTATCGGGCACTCCTTGCAATCTGAAAGACGTTGCCCTCCGGATCAACGCCATCGCAGGATTCGGTAGGATTCTGCCAAGGCCGTTGCAGCATCGTCACGCCCCTTGCGGCCAGCCGCGAACACTCGGAGGGAACATCTTCCACCGCGAAGATGACCTTTACCGGATTCCGCTCACGCGCCTCAGGCGGGGACGCGATCTTGATACCGCGTGCGTAGTCGTCCGGGATCGCATGGAGCACAAATGTACCGCCATTTAGGTCGAACACGGCGTGTGAGTCCGTCCACTCCTCGCTGAGTGGTCTGGTCTCGAGCATGCCTGCGTAGAAATCTCGCATACGCTGGAAATCTTTGACGAACAGGACTGCGCCGTTCAGGTGCATAGGTTCTATCTTAACCTCGCGTAAGTTGCCAATCACCCCCGATTTACGCCGTCGTGTAGCGGACCTGACGGATTGTCTGCTGGAAGCTGCCGGTTCTCGCCCGTTCGAGAAGGATCTCGGCTGAGTGCCCAGTCTGGATGGGTGTGCCGGTTTTGCGCGCACGCGACCGCTCCAAGACCAGGTGGAGGGGTTCGAGCGGACCCCGTTTCGGGCCGCAAGTTGACAGCCTCGTCGGCCAGGAGAATGGGTTAGTCGAGATCCATCGCAGCTTTTAGCCCCTCCTCAACTTCATGCAGGGACTCGGACGGCAGAGTGCCGAGCCTCTTGGTCAGCTTGGCGCGGTCGAGCGTAGTCACCTGATGACAGATGGCATAGCTCGTCTTGGCAAGGCCGCCCGCCCCGCCCGCAAGTTCGATGACGGTAGGTCCGCGCTTACCCTGAGACGACGAGGTCGAGATTGGGACCACAATTATGGACCTCCATCCAGGCGTTTGGTTGAAACCGTCGTGAGACAGCAGGATTACGGGACGCCGACCGGTTTGCTCCGAGCCGGATCGTGGAACAAGATCGGCCCAATAAACCTCGCCCCGCTTCATCTTGTTGCCTTGCTCGTGTTCAGAATGTGCTCAATGGCCGCGGACTCCAGCTCGGCGTCGAGATCCACTCGCGTTCCGGCCATCTCCGCAGCATAGGCCGCGATTGCGTCGTGCCGTGCTTTTCGGCCTTGTTGTCGCAACCACCAATCGACAGCCTCGCGCGCCAGCGTCGTCGCGGGCACCCCGGTCCGTTCCGCCTCCGCCCTCAGACCCATGTACGTCTGCTCCGGCAGCGGCAAGTGAAAGTTCTTCATCTCTCTCTCCTGACCTCATTATGCCACGAACTGATGGCAACATCTAATGGCAACAAACGTGTGGGAGGATTCTGAGCTGGCGGAGAGTCAGTTGGAAACTATGGTTCTTGGGGAGCCACCGAAAATCGCGAACGACTTTTCGGCGATCTCCACACTGGACCCTTTTCTGATCTGGTGGCTTGCCGTCATGGCTATCGCCTGCGACGCAATCCAATTCTTCCTTCTGACATTCAACAGGTGATTGGCCGCAACGCGGTATAGCCACGTGCGAAACTCGCTATCGCCGCGAAAGGCATGGAGGGATTTCAGAGCGCGAACCAGAACGTCCTGAGTGGCGTCCTCAGCATCGGCGCGTCGGCCGAGCATCCGAATGGCGATATTGAAAATCCATGGCCGATGACGCGAACCCATTTGGTTGAGGGCATCGCGTTCGCCGGTCTGCGCTCTCCGTACGAGTGCTTCATCTGAGCCTGTCCCGGCGGTTCCGAGAGACGAGTCAGGCATGTCGATGAGCAGTTTAACTCACTTGCGCGTGACACGCCCGGCACCTTCACCCGCCGGCAAGTTCAATGACCTGTTCGAAAATGCTCGGCGGCAACGGATCGCCGTGCTTCCGGAGACTCTTCAGGTAGCCTTCGATTGCCTGCCTTACGAGAGCTCCACCGCCCGGCACAGGCCGAGCAACGGCAATTCGGGGATGAAGGCATCGAAAAGCCGCTCCTCTTCAAAGAGCCGGCCGAAGCCGCCGGTTCCTAGCACCACCGGCGGGTCGGACGGAAAATGGCGCTCCGTGACAGAAGCAATCAACGCGCGAACCGCCGCCAGCGTGCCATAGTACAGCCCCGATTGGATGCTCTCCACCATCGACCGGCCCAGCACCTCGGGCGGCCGCACGATCTCCACCACCGGCAGCCGCGCGGTATTCGATTCGAGCGCCGCCATGGACGTGTGAATGCCCGGCGTGATGATGCCGCCCAGATATTCCTTGTCGCGGGTGACGGCGCAGAGCGTGGTGGCCGTACCGAAATCGACGATCAGCAGGTTGCGGCCGGGGAACCGCGCCACCGCGCCGATGGCGTTGGCGATCTTGTCGGCGCCCACCTCCAGGGGATTGCGATAGCGGATCTTCAGCCCCGTCTTCGCGCCCGGCTGCAGCAGGAAGGGCTCGAACCCGAAGTACTTGCGGAACCCGTTGCGCAGCGAGTGGACTACATCCGGGACCACCGAGCAGACCGCGGCCATCGTGACCTTGGCCGGGTCGACGCCGTTCTCGCGCAGCACCGAGCGGAAAAAGGTGCCGTACTCGTCGGAGGAAGCGCGGATATTGGAGGTGCGGCGAAACGTAGCGGCGAGCGCGCCGGCTTCGAAGACGCCGCCGAAAATCTGGCTATTGCCGACATCGAGGCAGAGAAGCATGGAATCACCCGATCGGGACGTTGTCGATCAGCCGCACGCCTTCGAGCCAGGCGGCGGCGAAACGGCGTCCCCAATGTTCCTCCACGTAGTCGACCGACAGACCCTCGGCGCGCAGGGCCTCGGCGGCTTTTTCGACGGTCGCGGCGGTGGTCAGGATGCGGTACAGGCAGGCCGCTGTCTCCAGGCCGGCGGCGGAGAGCAGACGGTTGCGCGAACTTTCCGCCAGGCCGGACGGCGCGCGCACCGTGGGGCAAGCCACGATTTCGGTGGTCAGGAAGAACTCCTCCGCCATCGCGGCGACGGTGCGAAGCTGCTGGAAATCCTTTTCGCCGAAATAGGCGCGATGGGCGCTCACCAGATGGAGCAGCTTCATGACGATGGTCATCACGCCCTGCAGAAATCCCGGCCGGTGCGCACCCTCCATGAGGTCCGTGCAGCCGGCGGCTTCGAGATGAAAGGCGTATCCGTGCGGATAGAGTTCGGCGGCGGCGGGCGCCAGAACATGGTCGACGCCGAGTTGTCCCAGCAGTTCCAGGTCGCTCGCCAGGGGGCGCGGATAGCGGTCCAGATCGCGCGGGTCGTTGAACTGCGCCGGGTTGACGAAGATGCTGACCACGGCGATCTGGTTCTCCCCGCGGCAGCGTTCCACCAGCGACGCGTGGCCGCGATGCAGCGCGCCCATGGTGGGGACGAAGCCGATGCTCTGGCCCTCCATCGCAAGGCGCCGGGCGCGCCACGCGGAAACCGAATCCCAGACCGTCATTCGTAGCTCTCCGCGGCAGACGGAAACGCGCCGCAGGCGACGGCGGCGACATAATTCTCGACGGCATCTCCGAAGCAGCGGGCGCCATCGGCGAAACGCCGCACAAACCGCGGTTGGAACTCGGGATTTAAGCCGAGCAGATCGTGCAGCACCAGAATCTGCCCGTCGCACCCCGCGCCGGCGCCGATTCCGATGGTGGGAATGCGCAGGGCACCGGTCGCCTGGCGGGCCAGCGCGGCGGGCACGCACTCCAGCACTACGGCGAACGCTCCCAGGTCCTGCAGTGCGCCGGCCTGGCGAAGAATCAACTGGGCGGTCTCTTCGGTGCGTCCCTGCACGCGAAATCCGCCATAAGCGTGAACCGACTGCGGCTGTAGTCCGAGGTGGCCCATCACCGGGATGCCGCTCTGCGTCAATCGCCGGATGACGTCTTCGTGCCCATCGACGCCCTCCAGTTTGACCGCGTGGGCGCCGGCGCTCATCAATTCCCGCGCGGCGTCGAGCGCTTCGCAGAGGCCTTTGCGGAACGAGAGAAACGGCATGTCGGCAACGATGAGCTTGTCGCCAGCCCCGCGCGCGACGGCTTCAGTAAGCTGCCGCATCATGGCGACGGTGGCCGAGAGGGTGGAGGCATATCCGTAGACCACCATGGCCGCGCTGTCGCCGACCAGAATGGCGTCGATAGCCGTGTGCGAGAGCAGACGGGCGAAGGTGTAGTCGTAGCAAGTGGCCATGGAGAGTTTGCGTCCCTCGCTTTTGGCCTGGAGGAAATGAGTGTGGTTATGGTTGTTCGGCATTGCCTTGGTACCTGTCGAAAACGATCAAGTCCCGGACTTACATGCAGCCCTGGAGGGCCGGTGGATCCGTAGTCGCTGCTTTCGTCAGCGCTACACGAATTGTAGCAACAGGCAAGCCGCACCTGGCAGAGTTCGGCGGCGCGCCCCAGCGAGGTCTGTGTCTTCCCGGCACGGTTGCAGAGCCAGCCGCCGCGTAATCCCTCGGAGTTATTGCCCGCGCTCGATCCTGCCGCTACGACGAGCTCCGTGGGGATTTCGGCTGTCACCGTCTGCATGCTTACACAACCGCATGCGTGATATGCCCAGCGCCCGCGTCCCTACACCACTTCCAGCGTAGCCACTACCGATTCCGTGTCGGCGCTTCCGTTCATCTTCACGATCAGCTGCTGGCCGTACTCGAAGCCTTTGTCGAACGCCTGCAGATTCAGCTTCTGCATGGCCGGCGGCACCGAATCGGCCACGGCTTTCCGCAGCGCATCGGGATCGAGCAACTTCACCACCGCGCCGAAGAAGCCCACCATCACGATGTTCAGAACTACCTTGCGGCCCAGTTCTTCCGCCAGCCGCGTCGCCGGGACGCCGTACGCCCGCACGCCGCTGGGGATTTTGTCGATAGCCACCAATTCCTGCTCGGTGATCAGAATGCCGCCCGGCTTCAGATCGGGCGAGAAGCGCGTGTACGCTTCCTGCGACATCACCACCAGGATGTCCGGCCGCGTCACATAAGGATACAGAATCGGCTCGCTCGACAGAATCACCTGCGCGCTCGACGATCCGCCGCGCGCCTCGGGACCGAAACTCTGCGTCATGGTGGCATAGCCGCCCTGGAAAATCGCCGCGGCTTTGCCGATCACGGCCGCCGCCAGAATCACGCCCTGCCCGCCGAAACCGGCAATCCGGATTTCACTAAACATCGTCTGTTCTCCTTGGCCTATCCCTCGCTGCAGCATCCGACCTCCGGTACCGCGTACCGGTCGCCCAGCGTCTCCGTCATTTGCGCCTTCAGCAGCTCGAAATAATCCGGGCGGTCGCGATCCACGAACTTGCCGACTACAATTTCACCGTCGCGGGACAGATCGCATTCGCTGGTGCGCGCCCCGTGGCGGATCTTGCTCACCTGCTTGTAGAATTTCATCGCGTCCAGCCCGTCGCCCATCTTGTTGCGCCGCTGATACAGCGTGGGGCACGGCGACAGCACTTCGATGAAGCAGAAACCTTTGCGGTTGAGTACTTCCTCCATCGACCGGCTGAGCTGCTTGACGTGGTAGGTGGTCCAGCGCGCCACATACGCCGCGCCGGCCGCTTCCGCCAGCGCCACCAGGTTGAAAGCCGGCTCGAAGACGCCGTACGGCGACGTCGCGCTGATCACTTTCCCGGGCGTGGTCGGGGCCGTCTGGCCGCCGGTCATGGCATAGGTCAGGTTGTTCACGCAGATCACCTTGATATCCATATTGCGCCGCGCGGCGTGGATGAAATGGTTGCCGCCGATGGCGAACAGGTCGCCGTCGCCCGAATAGACCACCACGTCGAGCTCGGGATTCGACAGCTTCAACCCGGTGGCGAACGGAATGGCGCGGCCATGCGTGGTGTGGAAAGAATCCAGGCGCATATACCCGGCCACGCGTCCGGTACAGCCGATCCCCGACACGATGGCCACCTTGTCCAGGTTCTTCTTGGAGTCGATCAGCGCCCGCGTGAAGCAATTCACCGTGGTGCCGATCCCGCAGGCCGGGCACCAGATGTGCGGCATGCGGTCCATGCGCAGGAACGGCTCTACCGGATTTACGGAGTCCAGCGGCATCCCGGGGGGAATTTCCAGCGTGGCTCTATCGATTGTTACGTCGTTCATCGCGCCGCCTCCACAATGGCTTTCAGAATCGTCTCGGGCTGGTGTACGCTGCCGCCGGCATGCGACACCGGAATCACCTTGGCGCGTCCCGCCGACGCCCGCTCCACCTCGTGCACCATCTGTCCCAAGTTCAACTCGGGAACCACGAATGCCTTCACCCGGCCCGCCAGTTCGCGGATGCGCTGCTCGGGAAACGGCCACGCCGAGATGATGCGGAATTTGCCGGCGCGAATGCCCTGTTGGCGCGCCATTTGCAGAGCCCGCTGCGCCACCCGCGACGTGATGCCATACGACACTACCACGACGTCGGCGTCCTCCAGGAACTCGGTCTCGCACAGCGCGCGGCCGTTGGCCAGCGGCTTCAATTTGTCCTGCAGCCGCCGGACGCTGCGATCCTGCGTCTCCACGTTCATGCTGGGATAGCCGCGATCGTCGTGGGTGAGCCCCGTGACGTGGAAGCGGTAGCCGTCGCCGGCCTTCACCATGTCCGGCACTTCGTCGGCCTTCGGCTCGAACAGGCGGAACTCTTGGGGCGTCTGCGTGGTAAACCGCCGCGGCGTGATCTCGATCTGGTCGGCCTCGGGAATCACCACCTTCTCGGTCATGTGTCCTACGCACTCGTCCAGCATCATCATTACCGGGACGCGGAACTCTTCCGCCAGGTTGAAGCCCTGAATCGTCAGGTCGAAGCACTCCTGCGGCGAATTCGGGCAGAGCGCGATAATGCCGTAATCCCCGTGCGATCCCCAGCGCGCCTGCATCATGTCGGCCTGCGCCGGCAGGGTGGGCAATCCGGTGGAGGGTCCGCCGCGCTGCACGTTGACAAAGACGCAGGGCGTCTCGGTCATAGCGGCGTAGCCGATATGCTCCATCATCAGGGAAAATCCGGGGCCTGAGGTCACGGTGAACGCTTTGGCGCCGCCCCAAACCGCGCCCTGGATGGTGATAGAAGCGGCCAATTCATCCTCCATCTGGATGAAGATGCCACCCACTGTTGGAATTCTCCAGGCGAAGCGTTCGACCACTTCCGTAGAGGGGGTAATCGGGTAGCCTGCGGAAAATCGCGCACCTGCTGCGAGTGTACCCTCACAACAGGCATGGTCGCCGTCGAGAAAATGAACACCCGTGAGGACACCTTTCGGGTCAGCGTGCATTGCGTGCTCCATAGATTGCGAAGTCGGGACAGTACATTCCGCACAGATCGCAGCCGCTGCATTTCTGGCTGTCCACGACGTGCGGGGGATGATAGCCCTTGGAATTAAAGGCCGAAGATAGCGCAAGGACATGGGTGGGGCAGAATTCTACACAGAACCCGCACCCTTTGCAGCGCTCCACGGTAATGGCGACAGAGCCTTTTGCCATGAGGACCCTCCTGATTGAGTCGGGTCATATCACTGCACATATAGGGCCAATCAGGTCCACTATTCCAAAAAGGGAATTTCGAGGTTACGTAGCCTGTCACCGAAACCCTATTTCGTGTCACCGAAACCCTATTTCGGTGACAGGCTACGTAACTCCCAAATTCGCGTATAGTCTAAAAGATGCCTCTGGCCATCCGCCCCGACGCCGTTCACGCCGCTGCCGCCCGCATTCGCCCGCTTGCCCGCCGCACCCCGGTCCTGAACAACGACGCCTTCGACTCCGAAGCCGGCCCACGCGTCTTCTTCAAGTGCGAGAACCTGCAACGCGGCGGCGCTTTCAAGATCCGCGGCGCTTCCAACCTGATCCTGTCCCTGCCCGCCGACGTGCTGGCGCGCGGCATCGTCACCTATTCCTCCGGCAATCACGCTCAGGCCGTCGCCATCGCCTGCAAACATGTCGGCGCGCGCGCCCACATTGTGATGCCCGAGGACGCGCCCCGTTCCAAAATGGAAGCCACGCGCTCTCACGGGCCCGACATCGTCACTTACAACCGCTTCACCGAGAACCGCGAAACCATCGCCGGCGCCATCCTGAAGGAAACCGGCGGGACTCTGGTACCGCCCTTCGACCACCCCCTGATCATGGCCGGACAGGGCACCGCCGTCCTGGAACTGCTCGACGAAACCGGCCCGCTCGACGCCATTATCACCCCCGTGGGAGGGGGCGGACTGCTCTCCGGCAGCGCCATCATTGCCCGCGCCCAGTACCACGCCGTCCGCGTTTTCGGCGCCGAGCCGGAAGGCGCGAACGACACCTTCCTGTCCCTGCAGGCCGGCACGCAGGTCACCGTCGCGCATCCCGACACCATCGCCGACGGGCTCCGGTCCCCGCGCCCCGGCGAGTTGACCTTCCCCGTGGTCCGCGAACTGGTGGAAAGCGTCATTCTGGTCAGCGATGCGGAAATCCGCGAAGCCGTCAAGTTTCTCCTGCTGCACATGAAGATTCTGGTGGAACCGAGCGGCGCCGTCCCGGCCGCGGTCGTCCTGTTCCACAAGCTTCCGCCGGGGATCCGCACCATCGGCGTGGTCCTCTCCGGAGGCAACGTCGATCTCGAAGAACTGGCGAAGTACTAGCCCCGGAGCCGCACCGTGACCGCCGCACCCCGCAAACCGTGGCTCCTGGGCGCCGGACTCGGCGTCTCAATAGTCGCCGCCGTGAAACTCCTGCTCCATCTCTACGCCGGCCGCGACTACGGCTACTTCGTCGACGAGCTCTACTACCTGGATTGCGCGCGGCATCTCGCCTGGGGTTACGTCGACCAACCGCCGCTGATCGCGCTCCTCACTCGCATCGTCCGCATCACCCTGGGCGACTCGCTGCCGGCCATCCGGCTGCTACCCGCCCTGGCCGGCGCCGGCGTCGTCCTGCTCGCCGGCGCCCTGGCCCGCGAATTCGGCGGCGGCAAGCGGGCCCAAACCGGGGCGGCGCTCTGTGTCCTGCTGGCTCCCGGCATCCTCGCCATGGACCACTTTCTCAGCATGAACGCCTTCGAGCCGCTGTTCTGGATGGGTTGCGCGTACCTGGTAGTCCGCATCATTCATACCGGCAACGGCAAGCTGTGGCTCTGCTTCGGCGTGCTGGCCGGCTTGGGACTCGAAAACAAGCACTCCATGCTGATCTTCGGGTTCGGCGCGGTGCTCGGCTTGCTCCTCACCCGCGAGCGTCGCTGGCTCCGGTCCCCGTGGCTGTGGGCCGCGGGGGGCATTGCCGTGCTGCTGTTCCTGCCCAATCTGTGGTGGAACCTGCAGCATCATTTCCCGTTCCTCGAGCTGCAGGCGAACATCCGCCGCAGCGGCCGCGACGTGCCGCTCCCGCCCCTCGCGTTTCTCGCCCAGGAAGCGCTCGCCATGCTGCCGCTCTCGCTGCCTATCTGGCTCGCCGGCCTCTGGTATTTCTTTTTCGACAGCGACGGCAGCCGCTTCCGCGCGTTGGGGTGGGCTTGGCTCGCCACCGCCCTCATCATCATGGCGATGAGCCCGCGCGTCTATTACCTCTTTCCCGCGTTTCCGCTGCTCTTCGCCGGCGGAGCCGTCGTGTGGGAACGATGGCTGGACTCTCCGCGGCTGCGCTGGGCCGGCCCGGTCTACGCCGCGCTGATGCTGCTGATGGGCGCGCTGCTGGCGCCGACCGTGGTCCCCCTGCTTCCTCCGGAAACCTATATCCGGTATGCCGAAGCCACCCACTTGCAGCAGCCACGCATCGAGACCCACGAACTGGGCCCCCTACCGCAACTGTTTGCCGACCAGTTCGGCTGGCCGGAAATGGCCGCCACCGTCGCCGGAGTCTATAACAACCTGCCGCCCGAGGTCCGTCCGCGGACCGCCATCTTCGCGCAAAACTACGGCCAGGCCGGCGCCATCGATCTCTTCGGTCCGCGGCTGGGGCTGCCCGCCGCCATCAGCGGCCATCAAAGTTACTATCTGTGGGGCCCCCGCGGCTACAGCGGCGACAGCATGATCGTCCTGGACGACCGCCAGGAAGTCTTGCAGGGGCTATTCCGGGAGGTCACCAAGGTGGGCCACGTCTGGCACCCGTATTCCATGCCTTACCAACATTTCGACGTGTTCTACTGCCAGGGAATGAAGCTGACCATGGCGGAACTCTGGACGAAAGCCAAACGTTGGGATTGACTATCGTGGCGTCCCTGGAGCGCTCCCGCCATCTTTCTTGCACACTCCGATGCATTTCGCCTCATGGCGAGTATACTGGAGGTTTGGCCCCCACATCTCTCCGTGCGCCGCTTGCCTGTGGCGCCATGGCCGAATTCCGGCGAGAGCCTCTCGCCCTCAGGACATCCGCATGAGCACAATTGCGCAACCCATCAACCGCGTCGTTCGCTTCTATGAGGCGCCCATCGGCAAGAAAGTCGTCATGGCCGTGACCGGCGTCATCCTGTTCGGCTACGTCGTCGGCCACCTGATCGGCAACCTGCAAATCTACTCCGCCAATCACGATCAGATCAACCACTACGCCGCCTTCCTTCACAACCCGGCCAACCTCATCCCGCTATGGGTCATCCGCGCCTTCCTGCTGGGCGCCGTGGTGCTGCACGTGACCGCGTCCATCCAGCTCTGGCTCCTCAAGCGCGCCGCGCGGCCCATCGCCTACGTGAAAAAAGACGATGTTCCGGCGTCCTATGCCGCCCGTACCATGCTCTGGAGCGGCCCCATCGTGGGTGCGTTCATCGTCTTTCATATCCTGCACCTGACGGTCGGCGCGGTGCTGCCCATTTCGGAAATCGCCCCCAATGAGCCCAACGTGCGCGCCAACGTGATCAACGGATTCCTGAACCCTTACGTCTCCGGCTTCTACATCCTGGCCATGATCCTGCTGTGCCTGCATCTCTACCACGGCCTCTGGAGCATGTTCCAGTCGGTGGGTTTCAGCCACCCGCGCTACACGCCGATGATTCAGAAAGGCGCGGCCATCGTAGCCATCCTGATCGCCATCGGCAACTGTTCCATTCCCATCGCCGTCATGGCCGGCATTTTGACACTCTGAGGACGCCCGCAATGCCACTCGACTCCAAATCTCCGACAGGCCCGATTGAAACGCGATGGGACCGGCATCGCTTCAACCTCAAGCTGGTGAATCCGGCCAACAAGCGCAAGCACACCATCATCGTGGTAGGGACCGGCCTGGCGGGCGGATCCGCTGCCGCCTCGCTCGCCGAGCTCGGCTACAACGTTCACTGCTTCTGCTTCCAGGATTCCCCGCGGCGCGCCCACTCCATCGCCGCGCAGGGCGGCATCAACGCCGCCAAGAATTATCACAACGATGGCGACAGCGTGTACCGCCTCTTCTACGACACCGTGAAGGGCGGCGATTTCCGCGCCCGCGAATCCAACGTCTACCGCCTGGCGCAGATCTCGCTCAACATCATCGATCAGTGCGTGGCGCAGGGCGTCCCCTTCGCGCGCGAGTATTCCGGCTATCTCGACAACCGCAGTTTCGGCGGCGCGCAGGTGTCGCGCACCTTTTACGCCCGCGGCCAGACCGGCCAGCAGTTGCTGCTCGGCGCCTACCAGGCGCTCGAACGGCAGATCGGCAGCGGACAGGTAAAGATGTTCCCGCGCTCCGAAATGCTGGACCTTATCGTCATCGATGGGCGCGCCCGCGGCATCGTCACGCGCGACCTGATGACCGGCAAAGTGGAGTCGCACCTCGCCGATACCGTGGTTCTCGGCACCGGCGGCTACGGCAACGTCTACTATCTTTCCACCAACGCCAAGGGCTGCAACGCCACCGCCATCTGGCGGGCGCACAAGCGCGGCGCGCTCTTCGCCAACCCCTGCTTCACGCAGATCCATCCCACCTGCATTCCGGTCTCCGGCGAGTATCAATCCAAGCTCACGCTCATGAGCGAATCGCTGCGCAACGATGGACGCGTCTGGGTGCCGCTCAATAAGGGCGACAAGCGCACCGCCAGCCAGATTCCCGAAACCGAGCGCGATTATTTCCTGGAGCGCAAGTATCCCAGCTTTGGCAACCTCGTCCCCCGCGACGTGGCTTCGCGCAACGCCAAGCAGGTCTGCGACGAAGGCCGCGGCGTCGGCGAAAGCGGCCTGGCCGTATATCTCGATTTCCGCGACGCCATCCAGCGTCTGGGCAAACCCGTTATCAAGGAGCGCTACGGCAACCTGTTCGACATGTACGAGCGCATTACCGGCGAAGATCCGTACAACGCGCCCATGCGCATCTACCCTGCAATCCACTACACCATGGGCGGCCTCTGGGTGGACTACAACCTGATGTCCAACATCCCTGGCCTGTACGTTATCGGCGAAGCCAATTTCTCCGACCACGGCGCCAATCGCCTGGGCGCCAGCGCCCTCATGCAGGGACTCGCCGACGGCTATTTCGTCCTCCCCAATACCATCAACGACTATCTGGCGTCCACCAAGCTCGACAAAGTGGACGTCTCGCACGCCGCCGTGCGCGAGGCCGAAGCCGGTGTTGCCGCCATCACCAAACGGCTGCTCGAAGCCAAGGGGACGCGCTCGGTGGACTCCTACCATCGCGAGCTCGGCAAGCTGATGTGGGAATACTGCGGCATGTCCCGCAACGCGCAGGGTCTGCAGCACGCGCTGGCGCAGATTCCCGGATTGCGCGAGCAGTTCTGGCGCGACGTCAAGGTGTTGGGCACGGGCGAAGAGCTCAACCAGTCGCTCGAAAAGGCCGGCCGCGTGGCCGATTTCTTCGAGCTCGCCGAACTCATGTGTCTCGACGCCCTGGAGCGCAATGAAAGCTGCGGTGGCCACTTCCGCGAGGAATACCAGACCCCCGAAGGCGAAGCCCAGCGCGACGACGACAACTTTTCCTATAGCGCCTGCTGGGAGTTCCGCGGCGTCGGAACCCCGCCCGAGCTGCACAAAGAGCCCCTGACCTTCGACTACGTGCACCCATCGCAACGGAGCTACAAATAATGCGGATCATTCTCCATATCTGGCGCCAGCGCAACGCGAACGACAAGGGCCGCATGGTGCGCTATGAAGTCCCCAACGTCAGCGAGCATATGTCGTTTCTCGAAATGCTCGACGTGCTCAATGAAGACCTGATCGGGAAGAACGAAGATCCCGTGGCTTTCGATCACGATTGCCGCGAAGGCATTTGCGGCATGTGCGGCTGCATGGTCAACGGCGTCGCCCACGGCCCGCTCCCCGGCACCACTCTCTGCCAGCTCCATATGCGCCATTTCAAGGATGGCGACGAGCTGTACCTGGAACCCTGGCGCGCCCGCGCCTTCCCGGTGGTCCGCGACCTGGTTGTCGACCGCACCGCCTTCGACCGCCTCATCGCCGCCGGCGGTTTCATCTCCGTCGCCACCGGCAGCGCGCCCGACGGCAATGCCGTCCTCGTCCCCAAGGAAAAGGCCGAGCTGTCCATGGACGCCGCCGCCTGCATCGGATGCGGCGCCTGTGTGGCCATGTGTCCCAACGCGTCGGCGAGTCTCTTCATGGGCGCCAAGATTGCGCATCTCGGTCTGCTGCCGCAGGGCCAGCCCGAGCGCGACGGCCGCGTGGTCGCCATGGTGGCGCAAGCCGGCCAGGAGCTTTTCGGAAGCTGCACCAACATCGGCGAATGCGAAGCGGTCTGTCCCAAGGAAATCAAGCTGGAAGTGATCGCCCGCATGAACCGCGACTTCCTGCACGCCAGCGTCGCGGGACGCTAACTGCCAATCGGTGGCTGGCGAGGAAATTCCGCGCCACCGCTCCCGATAAACCAGGTCCGTTCCCTGGCGGAGTTTGGTTGCCTGTCACCGATTTCGCGGCCAGTCACCGATTGGTCCCGTAGACCGAGCCCGGAAACAGATCCCGTCGTCCGAATCCTGCTACCATCCCCCCATGCGGGGCCGCACTCTGTTCGCCATCCTGACCCTGGCCGCCGCCGCCCTGGCCCAGCCGCCGAAATTCGACGTCGTCTCGTTCAAGCACAGCGGCGATATCAACACCGGCGGCCGAATCGAGGGGGACAAGACCTACATGCATCCCTATCGGTCGTTGCGATACCAGGGGACCAAGCTCTCGGGCGACGTGCCCTTATTTGTCTATCTCCAATACGCATTCCCCATGAAGCCCTGGGAGTGCGATGGACCGGACTGGATCAACAACGAGTACTACGACATCAACGCCATCGCACCCGCCGGAACCACGCCGGAGATGGCCCGTTCCATGGTGCAAACCGTGCTGTCCGAGCGCCTCGGCCTCAAGTATCACTACGACAACCGGCCCACCTCAATCTACGCCCTGGTCGTGGATTCCGGCGGACTCAAATTGTCTCCCGGCGTCGACAAGGATCCGGATCCCGGCCGCATCCAGATGGGAAAATTCCAGCGCAAATCCGCGACCCTCGCCGATTTCGCCGGCTTCCTGGGCTTTTACCTGACGAACCAGGTCTTCGATCGCACCGGCATCCCCGGTTCCTTCCAATTCGATCTGGACTGGACCCGGGAAACCATCGCCTCCATGCGCGAATTCGGCGGCCGCGGCGACCCCGCCATCGCCCTGAGAGGCGTTAAAGGTCTGGGCCTGAAACTCGAACCTCGCAAGGAGCCGCTCAAGTTCCTGATCGTCGACCACGTCAATAAGGAACCGACCGCCAATTGATTAACCCATCTCACTCCCCCTGCTACAGTTCAAGCATGGCTATGCCGAACAGCGCCGGGAACCAGACGGAAATCCCGGGTGGCCCTCAGCGCCCGCGGACTCCCGGCTCGATGGCCGGCAGAATCCACATTGCCCCGGCTTCGAAACGCTCCCCGACGACATGGCGGAGGTCCTCTGTATGAAGGAGCCGCACCCTGACGATTCCCCACCAAGCCCGAAAAGCTGATCCCTTACTTCCCCGCGATCAGCGGCACTCCCGCGTGCGGCAGCAGCGTCTGCAGGCGCGAAGTATCCAGCCCCGTCGAATTCACCACTGTCAGCGCCGGACCCTCCTCGGTATCGATGATGGTGTCGCGGAAGAACACATTCTTCGCGTTGGTCACCGTCATCCCCGTCTGCGCCTCAATCCGCACGTTGTTGAAGATGATGTCGCCCACAGGCAACTCCTTCAACCCGGTCACCTGCCCGGCGGTTTTCGACCCGCGGGCTGTAATGTTCGTGAACAGGAAATCGCGGAACCGCGGCGTGCCCTCATTTACCGGAAACACGTCGTCCGGCTTGTCGCTGCCCATATAGAAGGTGGTGATGGTGAACGCCGATAGCACATCCTGCATCACCACGTTCGACACGGTCAACCCTTCCACGACGTTGCCGCGTCCGCGCTGCGACTTCACCCGGATCCCCACTTCGGTTCCCTGAAACACACAGTTGCTCACCACCACGTTGCGCACGCCGCCCGACATCTCGCTGCCGATGGTCACGCCGCCGTGGCCTTTGAGCATCACGCAATTGGTGATGGTGATGTTCTCGTCCGGCCTGGCCATTTTGCGCCCCGCTTCGTTGGTCCCCGATTTCAGCGTCACGCAGTCGTCGCCCACGTCGATGCGGCAGTCCACAATCTGCACGTTGCGGCACGATTCCGGATTGATGCCGTCGGTATTCGGCGACGGCACGGGATTCTCGATGGTCACGCCGTCCACCCGCACGAACTCGCAGAACAGCGGATGAATGGTCCACGAGGCCGAATTGATGAGATGGACCTTTTCGATTACCAGGTGCTTGCTGCGAACAATGGAGATCAATTGCGGCCGTCCGTTCGAGATCTTCTGGATCTCCGCGAAGTCCGCCGGCGTGGACGGCGCGGGCATCCCCTTCTTAGGCGACGCCAGCCATTGCCGTTTCCACCACGCCGCACCTTGTCCGTCGATGGTGCCGCGACCGGTGATGGTGATATCTTCGCTATCCGCCGCATAGATCAGCGAGGACAGCGATTTCCGCGTCCCGCCCCAGGCGTTATCGCGCAACGGATAATCCGCTGGATCCTCGCTCCCCAGGAGCACCGCGCCCGGTCCCAATTCGAACGTGATATGGCTCCGCAGTTCGATGGCGCCCGTCAGATAGCGCCCCGCCGGCACCAGCACCGTGCCGCCGCCCGCCTTGGCGCAAGCGTCGATGGACGCCTGGATCCCCGCCGTATCCTTATGTTTGCCGTCGCCCACGGCCCCGGTATCGCGGACATTGCACAGAGGCGACGGCGTTCCGGCCGCCGCCAGTGCCGAGCCCGCCATCGCGCAAACGATCGCCAGCCAGTACGTGAGTCGCATGGCACTCATTCTAGCGCCTAAAAAGGGGGACAGCCTGAACTGTCCCCTTTTTCGCCGTGACTCTGGTCGGTGCATCGCCAAACTCAGCATTTCCGTCCGATTTCCCGGTCGCAGCGCCAAAAAGGGGGACAGTTCAGGCTGTCCCCCTTTTTGAGATGCCTACCGCCAATCGTCCAGGATATACACATCCGCGCGGTTGTACGCCCCCGACTCCGGCCGATGCATCGCCACGCCCAGCAACTCCGTCCGATATCCCAGCCGCAGCATCTCGCGATACGCCCCGCTGCGCCCCGTGTTCACCCCCGCCGTCACCCGCCGCAGACCCCGCTCCGCAGCCAGCCCCTCGCACCCCGCCAGCAGCCCGCCCAGCCGCCCCGACACGCCCGCTCCCGCCCGCACCGCCGCGAATTTCACGGCACACTGTTCGCGACCGGCCTCCGTCCCCGCGCCGCAATGGCACACCGCGAATCCGTCCAGCAAGTCGCCGTCCCACAACAGCAGCGTCTCGCCCAAACCCTGCGCCGCCACCGCGCGGATCTCGCGGCTCACGTCCAGCCCTTCATATAACGAATCGGTCAGCCGCCGGCAGGCATCCTCCGCATCGACGCGGCCGCTCTCCGCCAGTTCCGAGAACTTCGCGCATCGACCCGCGCCCGCCGCCACTTCCTTCGACAATACGGCGGTCAGGTACCCAGGCCAGAACCCGAATTTCTGATACAACCCCAGATGCTTCGGACTGTTCGCGAACGTGAACAGTCCCCCTTCCCGCACATCCCATGCCTCGAAGAGGTCGAGCGTAGGCTCCAGCAGACGCTGCGCGATCCCCCGGCCCCATAGCTCCGGCAGCACGCTCAACGGACCGAAGAACGCGAAGCTGCCCCAGTGTGTCGCCAGGTTCGACCCCGCCAGCCGGCCGTCTACCTCAGCCACCACGGCGGCTTCCGGGGCGCTGCGCCATCGCGTGGACACATAGTCCCGGTCGGCGGCAAACGACTCCGGATCGGGTTTCCCCACGAACGTGCCGAAGGCCACGCGAAAAATCCGGCTGGCCTCAGCCAGGTCGCCCTCCCGCATCGGTCGAATCAGCGGCTCGGCCATGGCCTCAGGCGCCCTCCGGACGCGGACGCTCGTGCAGAATCATCCACGACGTCCCAAACCGGTCCCGCAGCATGGCGAAGCGGAAGGCGAAAAACGTCTCCTGCATCGCCATGAAAATCTCACCTCCGTCGGCCAGCAGCCCGTACACGCGCTCCGCCTCGTCCACGCTGTCGACCCGCAGCGATAAATAGGCGCTGCGCATGGGCTGAAAGCGCGCCGGCGGAACGTCCGCCCCCATCAGTTCCGTCCCGCCGATGGCGATGCGCGCGTGCAGGATGGCGCCCTTCCAATCGGCCGGCACGCTCTCCGAATTCGGCTGTTGGGCGTGCGTGACCATCGTCGTGATCTGGCCGCCCAGGTGCCGTTCATAGAAGCGGAATGCCTGCTCGCAATTGCCGCCATAGTTGAGATAGGTGTTCAGTTTCATGCAATCGTCCTGCCCTGCGTAGAGTGTAACGATTTACGCGCCGCCACCCACCGACCAGCCCGCGATCGGGGTCAGTCGAAGTTTGCAAGCTCCGTCAAATGCTCGTCCTTGAATTGAAAGCCCCAACCGTTGCCGGCGTTGGGATACGCGAAGCCGTCTTCCATGCGCAGCGGCTGCGTGATCAGGCCGTCCACCCAGTCGAACGATTCCGCGCCCCAGGCGTTGGGTACAGTCGCCAGCAGCGGCACATCGTACTCCTTGTAGTAGTGCGGCAACACCGGGATGTGATGTGCCGCCGCCAGCGCCGCCGACGCGCGCCACGGCTCTACCCCGCCGAGCCGCAGCGCGTCGGGCTGCCACAGGTCGATCGCTTCCCGGCGGATCAACTCGCGCAGCGTCACCGTGTCGAACTCACGCTCGCCGGTAGCGATGGAGATTCCCGCCCCGCGCCGTAACTGTGCGTAGCCGTCGTAGTCGGTGCGAGGCAGCGGCTCTTCGAACCACGTAATCCCGAGCGGCCGCGCTGCGCTGGCCAGCGCCATTGCGCCGGCGAGGTCCAGACCCTGATTGGCGTCCATCATGATGCCGATATGCGGGCCCACCGTCTCCCGCACCTGGCGCAGCCTCGCCACGTCGCGCTCTCTCTCCGGCGAGCCGACCTTGACTTTGACCGAGCGGAACCCGCGCGCCACGTAGCCCTTGACTTCCTCCAGCAGTTCCGCCGTGGAATAAGAGAGCCAGCCGCCGCTGCCGTACAGGGGCACGCGATCACGGCACGTCCCTAGCAGTTTCCACACGGGCGCGCCCACAGTCTTGCCCCAGGCGTCCCACATGGCCAAGTTGAAGGCGCCTGCCGCCCAGCGATTCAGCCCCACGTTGCCGAAGTATTCGCTCTCCCGCTCGTGCCGCGCCAGGAAGTCGCCCGTGCGGTTGACCTCGCGGCCCAGAGCCAGCGGGGCGGCATCGCGCAGCGCGCCCAGAATTGCCTCGGGCGAATAGTGAAACGCCAGCAGGAATCCTTCGCCCGTAACCCCGGATCGGGTTTCGATGCGGACCACCAGAAATCCGATCTCCGGAATCCGGTGAGTGCTGTCGGCAATCTCCCGTGAAGCCGGGGAGCACGCGCGGAACACCCGCACGCTACGGATGGTTTGCGGCATCTATGCCGGCGCCCCGCCGCCGTGGCCGCTACGCCGTGCCGCGATGGCGGGTCTGACTTCCACGAGATTTCCTCCGGGCATGAGGGGCATGATTCCAGACGATTCTACCGCATGGGCGTGAGCCGGGCGTAGTGGTCAAAACGAGCGCTGATCTTGCAAGGGCCGCAGCGCCCCTTTCGGTCCACGTCGGATGCTCAAAACGGATTCTCACGATTCCCGCCCTAAAAGGGGGACAGCCTGAACTGTCCCCTTTTTGCCCCTTTTTGGCGCTTCTACTGAAGACAGCGGACGAAAATGCTCAGTTTGTCGATGCACCGACCGGGAGTCGGGCGGAAAAAGGGGGACAGTTCAGGCTGTCCCCCTTTTTAGAAGCAGGCTACAGCGGCGACCCTAAGCATAAGGCTTGACAAAATATCAGATTAGACATAGTCTAGAATGTTAATGGACGGCGAGGCGATTCAACGGTCCCTGGAGGGCAGCGGGTTGCGGTGCACTCCGCAGCGTTACGCCGTGATGGCATTCCTGATGGAACAGAACCGTCATCCCACGGCCGCGGAAATCTTCGAGGCCGTGAATCGCGTCGATCCGCGTTCTTCCAGGGCCACGACGTATAACAATCTGCGGGACCTGGTGAAGGCCGGTTTGGTAAGGGAAGTGGCCGTCGAGGGCCGCGCCGCGCGATTCGATGCGAAAGGCATGCGCCATCACCACTTCATCTGCGACCGCTGCGGCAATGTTGAGGACATTGAGTGGTACGACGTGCCCAGGCCTGCCTCGAGTTCCCTCGATAAGCGGATTCTTCGCGAATGCGAAGTCATTTTCCGGGGGCTTTGCGCGAAATGCGCTCCCCGGCGCGCTTCCCGGTAATACCGTAACTAATTCGTAACCAGTTCGAAGGAGGATGCACATATGGAGCAAAAACTCACCGCAGAGGGGACGCCTGTCCCCGATAATCAGGAGCAATCCTTGTCCAATGAAACCAAGTGCCCGTTCTCGGGCGGCGCTCGCAAACACACACTGGCTGCGGCCCCAACCAACGCAGACTGGTGGCCCAATCAACTGAACCTGAAGATCCTGCACCAACACTCCCCGCTCTCCGACCCCTACGGCGAGGCGTTCGACTACGCCGCGGAGTTCCAGAGCCTTGACCTGAATGGCGTGATCCAGGACCTCCATGCCTTGATGACCTCATCGCAGGACTGGTGGCCCGCGGACTACGGCCATTATGGGCCGTTCTTCATCCGTATGGCCTGGCATAGCGCAGGCACGTATCGCATCGCCGATGGCCGAGGGGGCGCCGGCTCCGGAGCGCAGCGATTTGCGCCCCTCAACAGCTGGCCGGATAACGTGAGCCTCGACAAAGCGCGCCGGCTGGTGTGGCCGATCAAGCGGAAATACGGCCGGAAACTCTCATGGGCCGACCTGTTGATCCTTGCCGGCAATGTCGCACTGGATTCGATGGGACTCAAGACCTTCGGTTTCGGCGGCGGGCGCGAAGACATCTGGGAACCGCAAGAAGACATTTACTGGGGCCCTGAAGGCAGGTGGCTGGCAGACGAGCGCTACCACGGCGACCGTCAGCTTGAGAACCCTCTCGGCGCCGTTCAAATGGGCCTCATCTACGTGAATCCGGAAGGGCCCAACGGCAAACCGGATCCGCTCGCCGCAGCCACGGATATCCGGGAGACCTTCGCCCGCATGGCGATGAACGACGAGGAGACAGTGGCCCTCATCGCCGGTGGACACACGTTCGGCAAAGCCCATGGCGCCGCCGAGCCGCCCAAGTATGTCGGTCCCGAGCCCGAAGCTGCCGCCATCGAAGAGCAAGGCTTCGGCTGGAAGAATACCTTTGGCAGCGGCAAGGGCGCCGACACGATCTCCAGCGGGTTGGAGGGCGCATGGACTACCAACCCGGTGAAGTGGGACAACAGCTACTTCGACAACCTCTTCGGCTATGAATGGGAACTCACCAAGGGCCCCGGCGGCGCCAACCAATGGGCTCCCAAGGACGCATCCGCAGCCGGCACTGTGCCGGATGCTCACGATCCATCGAAGAGGCACGCCCCCATGATGTTCACGACTGACCTCGCCCTGAAGCTGGACCCGAGCTATGCCAGGATTTCGAAGCATTTCCACGAGAACCCGCAGGCGTTCGCGGACGCGTTCGCCAAGGCCTGGTTCAAGCTGACGCACCGCGACATGGGGCCTGTTTCGCGATATCTTGGCCCGCTCGTTCCCGCGGAGCCTCTGCTGTGGCAGGACCCGGTTCCCGCTGTGGATCATGAATTGATCGGGGAGCCGGATATTGCCGCTCTGAAGGCCAAGATCCTCGCATCCGGACTTTCCATCTCCCAACTGGTGACCACGGCCTGGGCGTCGGCGGCTACCTTCCGCGGCAGCGACAAACGCGGCGGAGCCAACGGGGCGCGCATTCGCCTGGCGCCGCAGAAGGATTGGGAAGTCAACCAGCCGGCCGAACTGGCCAAGGTTCTTCCGGCGCTGGAGGCGATCCGGAAGGATTTCAACGGCGCGCAGTCCGGCGGGAAGAAGGTCTCGCTCGCCGACCTGATCGTTCTGGGCGGCTGCGCAGCCGTCGAGGCAGCGGCGAAGAAGGCCGGCCACGACGTGACCGTTCCCTTCTCGCCGGGGCGCACGGACGCATCGCAGGAACAAACCGACGTGCACTCGTTCGCCGTACTAGAGCCCACCGCGGACGGGTTCCGCAACTATCTCCACAAGGGACACGAGGCATCGGCGGCTGAGCTGCTGGTGGATCGGGCGAATCTGCTGACCCTGACCGCTCCCGAGATGACGGTTTTGGTCGGCGGCCTGCGAGCCCTGGGCGCCAATTTCGGGCAGTCCAAACACGGTGTGTTCACCACGCGGCTCGAGGTCTTGACGAACGATTTCTTCATCAATCTGCTCGACATGAATACCAGGTGGCAGAAATCCGCCGCATCGGAATGCGTATTCGAGGGGCGCGATCGGGCGACCGGCGAGCTCAAGTGGACGGGCACCGTCGTGGATCTCGTCTTTGGTTCCAACTCCCAACTCCGGGCCCTCGCGGAAGTCTATGCATGTGACGACTCGAAGGAGGCGTTCGTAAAGGACTTCGTGGCTGCGTGGAACAAAGTGATGAACCTGGATCGCTTCGACCTCGCCTGAGCTCGGCGGAACGGGGGGTGTCCACCTGGTACGCCCCCCCGTTCCGGCCTCGGGCCACGTCTGGCGGCAACTTCACCGCCGCAAACACCGGCATTGCCGATCGGACCGCCGGCACGTCTTGCTGGCGAAGACTTACGCGACTTCCACGAACTTCGCCGCAGGCGCGCCGCAGATGGGACACCGCTCAGGCGGAACGCCGAACTCGATGTTTCCGCAAAAAGGGCACAGATAGAATTTCGCTTCGGCGAGGTCTCTGCCCTGCGCCACCGCGTCGAGCGCCGCCTGATAGAGCTTAGCGTGCACGGCTTCGGCCTTCAGGGCAAAACCGAACATCGTCTTGGCGCGATGGCCGACCGCGGTGGCGCGTTCTACCATAGGCGGGTACATCTCCGTGTACTCGTGAGTCTCACCGTCGATGGCGGCCTTGAGGTTTTCGGCGGTCGAACTGACGCCCCCTAAACTGTTCAGATGGCCCTCGGCGTGAATCCTCTCCGCCTCCGCCGCGGTGCGGAATAACCGAGCCACATTGGGTAGCCCTTCCAGTTCGGCCTTTTTGGAAAATGCCCGGTACTTCTGATTGGCCTGACTTTCGCCCGCAAAAGCCTCTTTCAGATCATCGATAGTATTCATAATATAAGCTCCGAATGTACGAAATGTTGAGCATATCACGCGGCTCCTGGCCCGGGGCCCACGATATCGCGGCCTATCGATTTCGCTTTCGCGGCTGCGTATGGGCCGAGCCGGTGGCGGCTTGGTGAACCATTCCACAATGAGGGTATCGCTGCTACTCTGAACGTAACGTGGTAAGACCGACGCGTTTGCAGAAAGTCGCGTATGGCGTCATCTTCGCCGTCGCCTTGTCCGCGCTGGCGTGGCTGGTCCTGCGCCGGCCTGTTCTCGATAACCGCATCTACACGATAGGCTGGATGCTCTCTCCGCCGTTTCAGATGGCTGGCGAAAATGGCAACCCCGCGGGCCTTTCCGTAGACCTGGTGCGCGAGGCTGCCCGGCGGCGCGGAATCCGCCTTCGGTGGGTCTATTGGCACGACAGCTCGGAATCGGCTCTACGGAAGAAAGTGGTGGACTTATGGCCCCTGATCACCATCTCTCCCGAACGTCTGAAGTCCTTCCACATATCCGAACCCTACCTGGAATCGGAGTACTGTCTCCTGGTCCGCGGCGATAGCCCATTCCGGCAGGTCCAGGACCTGGCTACGGGTACGATTGGGTTCAGCAATCCCACCAGCGACTCCCGGCAATTGCATGGACGCTTGCCGGACGCCCATCCTCAGAGCCGGCCATTGATTCGGAGCGTCATCGAAGACGTATGCCAGCAACGCGCCGATGCCGCATTCATGGACTCCTACACCGCGATCTCGGCTCTGCTGGAACCACGCGCTTGTGAGGACCATGCACTGCGTTGGATCGCAGTTCCAGAGGTGCGGGCACGCATGGGGATTGGCGCCACCTTCGAAAACCGCACAGTAGCGGATGCGTTGCGCGAGGAGATCGGAGCCATCGCCGCCGAAGGGAAGCTGGCTGCCATCATCGGGCGATGGGGCTACCTCGCGGGACAACATCTGGATTCCATGCAGACGATCCTGACCGCCAGACGGCGCGAGAGCCGGCTGACGGGAGCCGTGGCGCTTTTTGCATTGCTTTTTGTCCTCGCCTGTTGGCAGACGGTGCGCATTACCCGCGAAAGGAACCGCACCAAGCAAGCCGAGCGATTCCTGCGGGAGGCGGAACAGAAACTCCGGATCATGGCGAACAACCTGAAGGAGATGGTGTTGACTTATGACATGGACCGCAAGGTGATCTTCGCTAACCAATCGGTTGAAACCTTGACTGGCTATGCGGTGGCCGAGGTCGAAAAAACCGGGTTTACCAATTGGATCCACCCTGACGATCGGGCTCGAATGGAGAGCTACTGGGATTCCCTGTTTCAAGGCGGTTCCATTCAAGACGAGGAGTACCGGCTCCTCACGAAGGACGGGCGGGTGAAATGGGTGGAGGCCACGTGGGGGCCGATTCGCGGCGAGGACGGCCGCCAGATTGGAGTGCAAGGCTGCGAGCGCGACATCACGGCGCGGAAGTTGGCCGAAGACGCATTGCAAGAGACGCAGTCACGTTACTTGCAAGCCCAGAAACTGGAGTCCGTCGGCCGCCTGGCAGGCGGCGTAGCCCACGACTTCAACAACCTCCTGACGGTGATCAACGGCTACAGCAAAATGCTGCTTGCCGAACTGCGCGCGCGCGACCCCATGCGGGACCAACTGAACGAGATCCTCAAGGCCGGGGAGCGCGCCGCGGGATTGACCCGGCAACTGCTGGCCTTCAGCCGCAAGCAAGTTCTGGAACCGCGCAGGCTGGATATCAACTGCGTGGTGGAAGATATGCGCCCGATGCTGGAACGCCTGGTAGGGGAGGACATCGAACTGCGTGTCGCGCTCCATGCGGAGCCGGGAACCATTCACGCCGATCCGCACCAGTTGGAGCAGGTGGTGATGAATCTTGTGGTGAACGCCCGCGACGCCATGCCGGGCGTCGGCAAACTCCTGGTGGAGACGGCGTGCGTGGAGTGGGACGATCGCGATATGCGGTCGCATCCGGAAGCGCGAGTGGGCCGTTACGTCATGTTGGCGGTCACCGACACCGGGATGGGCATGGACGAAGAAACGAAGAGTCGGATCTTCGAGCCCTTTTTCACCACCAAGGGAATCGGCAAGGGAACCGGACTCGGGTTGCCGATGGTGCAGGGTATCGTCGCACAGAGCGGTGGCTACCTTGAGGTCGAGAGCGAGAAGGGCAAGGGGACAGCCTTCAAGATCTACCTGCCGGCGCTGGCCGAAGGGGCCGCCGATGCGGATATACCGGCTGCGGCTCCGGCGCTGGGTGGCTATGAAACCATACTCGTAGTCGAGGACCAGGCAGAAGTTCGCAAGTTTGCCACCTTGGTATTAACCGAATACGGCTACCGTGTGATCGCGGCGCAGAGCGCCGATGAAGCGCTGCTGCTTTGCCAGCGGGAGCGCATTGATCTGGTGCTGACGGACGTTGTGATGCCGAACCTCAGCGGACGCGATCTGGCCGATCGTATCGAGACGCTTCGACCGGGCACCAAGGTGCTCTTCATGTCCGGATACACCGGAAATGTCATCGAGCACCATGGGGTTCTGGAGGAGGGGGCGATGTTCATCCAGAAGCCGTTCAGTCCTGAGAGCTTGGCGGCCAAGGTTCGCGCAGTACTCACGCCCCCAGACGGAGGCACGACTCATCTTCCGGTGGCTGACGATTAGTTCCCGTTATAGGGGCTCCAACGCGAATTTTGTTCGCGTTGGAGCCAATTCATGCGGCGACCTTGAGGCCGACGGCCTTAAGCAGGGCGTCCAGATCATCGCTGATGCGCTGGTACAGG